>Ga0126342_10003665_pt1 | contig 25600 bp, 25 predicted proteins | sample Cyp1metagenome_FD_92528 | JGI IMG/M metagenome (GOLD analysis project Ga0126342, IMG submission 92528) | Coral microbial communities from Lord Howe Island, Old Settlement Bay, Australia - Cyphastrea 1 metagenome | ecosystem: Host-associated > Invertebrates > Cnidaria > Coral ... | reverse complement strand
TAGATAGATTAGATAGATTAGATAGATTAGATAGATTAGATAGATTAGATAGATTAGATAGATTAGATAGATTAGATAGATTAGATAGATAAGATAGATAGATAGATAGATAGATAGATAGATAGATAGATAGATAGGGCTAATATGGTGTAACAGGGATGTAATGTTCAATGGATGTGTTTCAGGGAAAATCTCTGCGGTTGAAGCAATAGTATTTACCCGTTTCCTTCCTAAACTATCCCTGTAAGCAAAGCTGTTGATTTCAAGGAGGTTGTTGTGCTACAGCATTCTTCCCAGCTTCGTCAGGGTTGATTGATTGGCACTGTGGCACTGTTCATGGTGAACCCGGTAGCAGTCTGACTAGGCACAAATGGTTGTCAGCATTAGAAAGCTCACAACCAGTGAGATATCCATCATCCAAGAACTCCAAAAATAGTTTCGACAGTATGTGCCCTTTAGTGATCAAGATGCCGATTTGGTTCGGGGATTTCCCAGCTAGCCATGTTTGAGGACACCTCAAGGTACCCTTGTATATCAGCATGGATCAGCCAGAGACAGCAGATTGAAAACCCCGCTTTGGGTGATGGAAAAAACGTTTGTTTCAGAAGAAACAACCCATGATCACCAAGGTCTTTCTAGTTCATGCACCCTTGTGTGTGTTTGCTTGTGTTTGCTTGTTGGAGAAGAGGGCACCCGAACCCCCCATGATGGCCATTTTGGGCGGGGAAAGATTGAGGCTGGATCAAGCCTGAGAGTCCCATCGACCACCCGCTCTTCGATAAACATCGGGGGAAGATTTACATCAACGCCGCTGGGCGCAGTGAGGTCACAACAGAGTGATTGGAATTGGTAACCGGGCAGCTATTCCACTATCGCCTAACTTGTCAGGTTGGTGAAGAATTGGAATTTATCGAGATCATGACTTGGGTGTGGCTTGTTGTGGGAGATAAAGGGGGTTAAGGGTGGGGTTGGTGGAGGACACATGTTTTTTTTGGCTGTTAATGTCAACCCCAGGTGAAACATTGTTGATCACCTAGGGGGTGACCCAAAAAGTAGAATTGGATGTCCCACCTGCAAGTAATTTGGGGGTTATTAATCATGGGTTCAATTCATCAATCTGTATGCAGTCATTCCCTTTGTATGCAGATAGCGATTGACTGGATTACCCTTGCCGGCCGTGGCAAGTTGGAGGGCTAGTTGTTTGTTGCCTTGGCAGGGTGTCTAGGATTGGCAATGTTGAGGCATTGAGGCGATGATGACGAGGATGACGATGTCGATGACGATGACGATGATGATGATGATCATCATCATCATCATGATCATGATCTCATGATGGTGATATTCAATAGGGTAGCCCAGAAAAACATTTTGAATCATTAGGTGTTCAATGATTTCTATGCAATTTTGCCATATTTTGTCCGTTGTATAGGATGCTGACCTGGCAGTGAGGTCATCGATCTGCTGAACCGCTATTCCTTGGATCCGGGCGACACCTGTGAGTGCCTTGGGTTGAAATGCCGCTGCTCCAAACGGAAAACCGTTGCGCCAGGGTTGAAGAGGGGCTGACAAGAACCAAAGCGAAAAATGCATAAAAATGCTGGGTCACACTGAAAGTTTGCGAGCACCAAAGGGGATCACAGATTGAAAAGCTATGGTTGCTTGGATGCCGATCTGCCCCTGCCAAGAAGTGGTGAGGACATGTCACACATGCACTACTTACATCACATCTATTGATATCTATTGTATTGCATAAACTTGGGACTCTTTTCCATCCATTTCCATCCATTTCCATCCATTTCCATCCATGTCCGTGTTTGCAGGAGGCATTCCGTCCGACTTCAAGCCATCCTAAGTTTTTTCCATCTCATTTGCCCCACAAAACTTGGTCGCGAGGTTCCAACTCTTTTCAGACGCCAGTGGGCCTGGACCCCAAGCTGGGCCAGGAGCCGTTGCAGTTTTTAAAGCACAAAAGGGGCTTCGAACGTGGGAAGTTACCCGGGAAAAATGGCGGATTTATGAGATGTGGTGATATTAATTACTACTTGGGGATCTTGGGGTTGCGGTTCGGGCGATTTTTGGGTGGTAAACCTCTTAAGTCGGACTATACCATAACCCCCCACAATGGTAGCCATACACCCGCTTACAACTGGAACTGCGACCTCAAGGATGACGATGAACCGTGATTCGCTTGCATTGCTTGGTATTGTATTTGTTTTTTCCTACCATACGGCTTCGGAAGAAAAAGCGATTGTTCACAACTGCAGACTGGAGGTTGACCAACCAGCTTGGAGTTTCTGAAGATGAGTTTTCATTTTCCCAATGGAAAATCCACCTTTTTTTTCTTGTGGAATCTTGTGGAATATATAAAGGATTGGAATCCAGTACTTGTAGGGAATCTTGTGTCATCTTTTGGTGGTTTCTTCAAGCACCACGCCAGTCGCCAGTGGTTGTCTCCAAGGTTGGGGGCTGAAGAATGCTGGGTTGGCGGAGACGATGATCAGGTCTGGGTCCTACGTGTTTTTCTCTTCTCTGAGGTGATGATGATTATGTTGGCTTTTCTCATGATCATCCGAAGAATTTCCAAGGATTTCTGTGATATATCTGGTTGGTGCTTTGGAACATGACTTTTATGACTTTCCATTCAGCTGGGAATGGAAAATCATCCCAACTGACTTCCCTCATATTTTTCGGAGGGGTAGGTCTACCACCAACCAGATCATATACCCTCTGGTTATTTAACATAGCCATGGAAAATCTCCATTTTTAAGAACGGTAAACCATCTATTTCTATGGGCCATCTATACCATGGCGAACTGTTAAATAACCAGAGGGTAAATCAATATAAACCATATAACACGCACATTAATCTCCATTAAGTCCACCATAAATCCCAGAGATGTTGCTCCGGGCTTCGTTTCGTTTTTCCGTCCAGGATTGGAGCCAATGGAATGATGAAGGCTGGGGGAAACGTCCTGGCAGCACTAGTCATGTTTGGTGCTTCACTGTTTACCCTCTGGTAAACATACAAAAAACTATGGAAAATCAATGAAAATCACCATGTTTATATAATGGGTAAATCAACTATAAATGATCATTTTGAATAGCTATGTTAAATTACCAGAGGGTAGATCTTAAATTTATGAGTCCAACAACACAGAGAATATAGGGTTTGACAAAAAAAAATAAAAAAAAAAACAGAGCAAACAAAAAAAACAAACTAGAAAACCAAAACCAAGGAAAAAACAAGAAAAAAACAAAAAAGAAGCAAAAAAAAACAACAACTGCGGAAAATGCAGGTTTTGTTTTTTTTCTTGTTTTTTTTGTTTTTTTTGTTTCTTCTGGTGATTCTTTCTGTTGATTTGTTTTTTGGGTGATTCTGTTTTTGTTTTTGTTTTTTGTTTTTTTTTTTTGCTAAAATCCACTTTCTCTGTTCTACACGGGGTCACAATCTTAAATTGTTTGGATCATATTGGATCTTAAATCTCCCTGGTGCAGGTGAATGGGAAGACGAGGAGGCGACGGAGAAATCAGTGGCCAGTTGACACAAAAGGTGGCTGCAGTTTTGATCAATCTTGGTGGATGGGTATTGTTCTTTTTAAGAAAGATATGCATATCATACATATAAAATATATGTACATAAACATACAATCACATAATTACATATAATTACATATCATTTATGAGCATCATTTCTACGATATAATGTGATTTAAGCTCAATAACATTATTATTGATTATATCGCTATTTCAAAAGATGATAGATAGTGGTGATGCGCATGTCTCTTTGTATAGTTGGTGAGACCCTGACTGGCTCAAATCAGTTTCCTAAAACAGATACCCTCTGGTACTGTAAATTAACATAGACCCTTAGAATAACCCATGTTTAGTGGAAAATAATCTTCCAACCCCTATCTACCAGGGTCAATCCAGGGTCTATGTTAATTTACTGGACGGTAACATCTAATTCCAATAAAACGCATCGCCAATATCTTGTGGTTGCGCCTAGCCAAGCTCACCTTGCCTCGCCCTAGGGCGATGCAGCCATGGAGGCCCAATACGTGTGAGCCAAGGCGCGGTCAAGCTGCAAAGGTCACCTGCTGATCCTGAGTAGAGCTACAGTCCCCATAAAGCCTAGCCAAGTTATGTTGGGGACCTCACCTTGTATAGATGATTGACTTTCCAGGGGGGATGCCGCCAGGAGTATATCGGATAGTCCAGGGTTACAAAATTGACTCAGCGTCTCGGATGATGGTTGAACAAGTTTTAGAGGAGCAAATGCTTTGGCACTCCACTTTAGAACAAATAAAGAACAAGTTCTTCTGTCGCCAACAATGGATGCTTGAAAATTGAGAAGCCCATGAACTCATGAAAGTTCTTGCTATCCACTACTAACAGCTACAGTCATCCGCAAGCGTTGGCCAAGGGGTCCATGACCAAACGGTGTCAGGTCGTCAGGCCTTCGCTTCCAGCATCGCCGGTGTTCGCATCCTCGCTTCCGCTCAAAACTGCTCCGTTGGAAATCCGGGGGGGTCGAATCGGCAAGAAGAAGGAATCGCAGTTGATGGTGCGAATAAATACAACATGTACAAGAACTAAATATCAATAATTGGATGAATCCGAGCAAAGTTTGGTTTGTTGGCCTAACTGGAACATGTTGCTTGGGGTTCCAAGTTGGGTTTCAGTAGGTGTTTCCAATTGGAGGGCATCAATAAGCCATGCAGTACTGGTGTTTATGGTGTTTACATGTTTATACTTTTTCAGTGACTGCATGCATATGATGCCCATCTAAGCACTTCGAAGTAACACACCTGCAGCCATGGAAACCCCAGTCACAGTTCAAGCTTCTTGCCAGTCCTTTGGTGTTTTAAGCCTGTACCTAGACCCTCCAAGCAGACATCACACCTGACATTTTGCCTCATAATTGTCATATAATATATATATATATATATATGCATTTATTGTTTCTTGTCGAGTTAACGAGGGTCGAGGTGGTCACCATTTGAACATTCCTCGGAAATCCAGGTCTTCAACATGGCCATGCCCAAAATTAGTGGTTCGACACTTCCAATGGCCGGCTTCATTATCAAAGATGGTTGGTGCTGAAAAGAATCGTTCAACTCGATAAATTGATGGCAAAAAGCCCTGTACTAATGGATTTGGCAACACATGATCTTGCTTCCGAGTCTTGTGTTTTACTCTGATTTCTATATCCGGTTGAATAATGCTGAGATTTTCCCTCATCTCTATCGTGTTTGGCCCCTTTCCATTTCATGATTTGGAAGGTTGTTTGTAACAGTCAAGTGAATGGGGCTGGAACCATCTAGCCTCATCCAGCATTCCAAGATTGGTGTTCTTCTCCCTATTTCTGTTGATGTCATTGGTGTCACCAGCTTCTCAACCAACAGGTCAGGATAGGTGAAGATGATTTCTGATCCCTTCCACAGACAACCATCCACCACCAAGCAGATGGTGTGGATGATGTTTTTTCGGCTCAGCGTCGAGGCAAGAGATTTTCCATCGTTGTTTTTCCATGTTTTTCCCAATTTGGCCGCGTGCCAAGGGGGCCGCGATTGACCCCTTCACCATCCCTCCACCCAAACAAATTCAGGTTTTTTTATGACCCATGAAGCCAACAGAACATGGGCTTGAACCTGCCTGGAAACCTGAACTCATTCCAGACCACCTCACTACCCCTGAAACTCAACCACCAACCCCCGAGGCCAAGAGTGCTTGCCTCAGCCCAGAGCCTTGCCATCCTTGGCACACCAAACAACAGAGCGAAGAACAGCTATAGGACCCCCAAGGCCCCAGCCCTGGGCAATGGCGATTTTAGAGACCTGGCAGAAAGAGGTCGATGTGGCGGCAGTGCAGAAGCTTGGCAGCAGTGCCTTGAGGCGGGTGTGGGTTGCCATACAGTGCGCCATAGTACGCCATACATTGAGATTTTAAGCCTCTTGTGGGGTCAGAATGGCGCACATTATTTGCCACATCGACCAAAGTCGAACTTTGGGCAGGGGATCTAAGAGTCTGAGGACGGCAGGACACCTGTGAAACATTGTGAAACAGGGTGGCTCTTACACGAGCTCGCTGGTGATTTTGGAAGATGCCGCCCTTTTTTTGATGTTTCAATACGGATGGCTCAACTTGGATGATCCCTGAAATCAATGAACTACCCTGTATAGATGATTTTGATAATTTGAGTGTCGTCAAAATATGTCAAAATTATATCCCAATATATGCCAATATCCAACATAAGAGGGATCTAGTCCGCAACGCCTTTTTGTTGATGAGCATATGGGGTTCTAATGTCAAATATATTGGGGATTATCACAATCTATGAGCTGGGAAAATTATTGTTGACCCTGTATTTGATGGAATGACATTTCGGGTTTTGAACACTGTCAAATTGGGATTTAACTGTGATGTATATTTAATTCATAATAGGCAACTTGGCAAATATAACAAGGTGAATTCCATGGTGTCTCAACCAGTTGACCTTCATGCATAGCCAGTTGGTCTTTACACCCCCTTCACTATACGTAGATATATCTACCATAGTTGCCATCGCCTAGTGATGTTTTCCCATTTATCATTTTAGCTATGTGTATTAGGATTCAACTATGTATCTCTATATGGTCCATATGTTAGATCATTGGTGACATGTCAGCATGGTTTCGAAGAACACCAGCCATTGCTGAGGAATTGGATGTCGCAACCACAGCGTCTGGCCAAGACCACCGTGATTTCGTTGCCACAGAAGGAGCCGCTGCTGGCACTGTCACACCAGGGGGGCAGATCGCCAAAGTGGGGGCCCACGAGTTTAACGATAGCTGCTAGGTGTAAGTCTTATAGTTATTAGCCATAGTTCATTTTGGAATGTGGTGTAGCCATTCCAAAATTGTGAACTATAGGTCAGGTTTTGGGTGTTAGCCATGTTGGAGTTTTAGGTGGGGATTTCATGGGGTTTCACCCGCAAAAAATGGGGAAGCCAAGGGATTTCCGGGAGAGATTCCATTGGGATTTTGATTCCTAAAGGTGGTACCTCAGTTGCTAGGTGAACTGTTGCCTCTGGTTGGTGGTTTGGAACATGAAGTTTATTTTCCATATATTGGGAATAATGATCCCAACTCACTCATATTTTTCAGAGGGGTAGGTATACCACCAACCAGTTATGGTGGTGAAGAAAAAACTCTATGTGGATTTTGTTGCAAACCAAGAAACAGAACTAAGGCCAGCACCTTGATGCACTCAGATAGCTATGGCTCAACATCTGGCCTTTGGCGCCATGGTGCTTTCAGTTGACATGGGCCCATTTTCTTTGGAGCAATCAGTGACATACCATGACATGCCCATTTGTTTAACATACTGTGGATGGAAGAAATCCTGCACCACCTGGGATGGTAGAAAGGGAAAAACCACCTATTAACTGGTGCGGGATTTCTTCCATCCACAGTATGTGTGAAAACTCGCATTCGAATGAAAACTCATGAAAACTGCCAGTTTCTGATAGCTTAAATCAATTTCCCAGCTGAACTTCCCACGTTTCAGCCACAACTTCCGAGGACATGGGCGACGACGCGGCGGCCCTCTTCGCGGCGATGACGCTGCGCTGCTGTCAGCTGCGAAGCCTCAGGTGGTTAACTGAACCGGCAATGATGAATAGTGGGGTAATAGGCAATCATTCAAATATAGAGAGCATAGGGAGCTGAGTGAAGATTATAACTTAAATGTAAACCAAGTTCGGTAACTTAGGTAGATTCAAAATGATATAAGCAAAAAAATATGATGCATGCCGTTAAAATGAAACATCCAATGATCTCCGAGAGGGGTCAATCCTCAACTTAAACATAGTTTTTGGGAGGTGTTTGAAATTAAGAGGAAGGGATTAAGGGAAAATAACCCGTGAATAATGATGATATGGATGAATAAGGGATGAAGAATGGATGATTATGGGATGAAGACTGGACGAATAAAGGATGAATAAGGGATGATGCATGGATGAATGGATGAATGATAGATAATAATAGTGGATGAATAATAAGAATTATTCGTGATCTCGAAGCGGCTCTTGGTCAGAAGTTCGTCTCTTTCCTCGAGGCGATCGTGAAGGAAGCCGAGGGAGAGGGTAACCCGCAAAAACCAATAAACAAGGCGCGAATTGTACTGGCTAGTGCAGCCTTGAAAGTCAGGATGGGACAGGGGGTGCTGCGCTGATCGATAACCGCTGTCATGATGTAATCCTCCAGCGGAGTGACTTCGGACGCTTGTCGTGTGTCACCTGCCACATTGCTGCCAGTCATTAGGTTGACCCGCTAAATTTTGCTCACGATGATCCGGCTTTGCCCAATTTATCCCTTCACCCTAATATTAAACGTCCCCCCTCCCCTCCCCTCCCCCCAAATAATTTTCCTAGGGGTTCTTTTTATTATTAGGAGGTATTTGGTATTCTGGGGAGAAACTTGCCTCTAATATTGAATTTGAGACTTGATTAATTAAACTACAATTTTTGATTTCAATATCGATGAGATTCATGTTTGAAATCTAATTAAAATCGTGCCAAAAATTGGATTTCGAAGCTTTCCCCATAGAAAAAACTAAAACTATCGATTGTAACAAACAGACCCTTATAAAGAAATGATTATATAAGATATTGATGGCGTGGAACCTTCAAATGGACCTTTATTTTTTTCTAAAGGGCGCCCATTAAAAGTCAAATTGACCCATTTAAAATCGCCCAAAACAAAGAATCTGGGGTAGTCATTATTTGGGGGAATATTTTAGTAATAGGACGAAGGGATTAGTGGTTGAATAATGGGGGGCACCACCTTGTAGATATGGTCCATGGTTGCTTGACTGCTTAGTAAACTGGACTATATTCCCCAGATTCCCCCAACTCAACTGAGTACGTTTCATGTGGTATCATGACCCACTTACAATCCGCAGTTAGCTAGCTAAAGACACTAGAACGAAAGAGGCTGCTTAAAACCATGTCTGGTTTAAAACCAAAGTAAGGAAATTTACATGAAATAGGCATTAAATGTAATGCATGTTTTTTGGTAAAGTCCACATTTTTCTCTAATCGATTGGTTTGCCGGAAAAGTCTGGAAAATCTTCAGGAGATCCCCATAAGTGATAAAAACATGTAAAGCCATATGGATACCATAGTTTCCGGTGACGATTTTCCCTTTTAACCTTACCTCCCCAAAAATTGGTATCCCAGTATATTTCCATTATATCATATCATATCCCAGTATAGCCTTGGTTTTTCCATGATTTTCCCAGCAACAAAAACCTTCATTGACAGGGAGTCCCTACAGGCTATCGGGCAATTCCATTGGAGACATTGGAGCCGCTCGACAGATCTGCATGTCTTGGATCGTCCCACGTACCCAGCACCAAAAATACCAGGACGTACCCGGCCTGGTAAACATACAAAAAGCTATTGAAGCCATGGCCCATTGATAGTTGATTGTCCCATTAAATTCATGGTGATTTTCCATAGTTATGTAAACGTTTACCAGAGGGCAATGGGATTGAATGGTGATTAAGGGAAAATGGATGGCTAGTTGATTTATCTGGAAAATAGTTAAAAAAATAGACCATGTAACCACCGGAGATGCGGATTTAGTGGGACGTTGTTTCTTTTGTTGCAATGTTTTCCCCAAGCCAGCCAGTGCTTGGAGATGAACCCCAATAGTTCATCTTATACAATAGGATTTCATGGGATTTTTCATGGTAACAACAATTGATGCTAGTTGATTTATCTGGAAAAATAGGGGAACCACCAAAGATGGGAATATGATTCTGATCTTATTGATAAGTTGGTGTCCAGGGGTACCAAAGCCATTTTTGTTTATGTGTGTTCTTGCATGCTGCTACTTGGGTTGATTTATGACAGCCCCCAAATGGCTGGCTAGCGGGCATAGTGTATTATCCTGTTTGACCAATATGTTTTTGCAGATGCATCGGGCCAGGACCTGGTTGGGTAGGACAATCTGAGAGAAGACTTGACTGGATACCTCACAAGATCCAAACATGATAGACACCTGGAGTTTTGAACAACAATTGTGGATGTTTTCAAACAGCTCTAATTGACCTAATGATACCCCAAATATTCCCTACCAGTATAAAATCATATATATAACATTATATAACCAAAAATCAGCTTATCCCCAGATATACCTCGAATATCTCCAAGATTTATGGTGAGAAGATACTAGAATAAGGTTCAAATGCCTTTGTTTTTTGGCTGCACCTGTTGTCCGAGGCCGGTTGCCTGGCAGAGAGCTTGAAGTTGCTGTGCCTTGGCGAAATGATATGGGTCATCTACCTATCAAACATGGAGCTTGATCAGTGTTGATCCCAGGCCTCCATTGCAGATTCTGGATCTTAGCAACAACTGCTTGAGCGTTTCTTGGCCGTGCTCATTTGGACATCCGGGGATGCTGTTCATTGCTGGTTCAACGAAACATGCAGCAGTATATACACAGTATATACAGTATATACCCTCTGGTAAACTAACATAGCTATGGAAAATCACCATTTTTAATTGGAAAATCAACTATAAATGACAATTTTCAATAGCTATGTTAGTTTACCAGAGAGTATGAGTACACTTGCCAGAGTCTGGAAAGTGACCATTTTCACAGCAGATTTCACAGCTTTCGCTGCATCAATCCGCGCATTCGCGAAATAGGATCCACCAGGGCAGAGACATTTTAGAGGTTTCAGCCCCCGATCCCAACAACAGTGGGAACTGTCGAGGTAGGGTTGCAGGGATGGTTTTTCTGAATTGACACTGAGGAATGAGTGGATTTTCAACCAAGATTTGCTGCAACGGATCGAAGGTCATTGATTTTTCATGGTGTTTTGATGTGTTTTGTCCAACGAAATTGGAAGGTCACCAGCAACAAAGTGAATTTCACCGAAACAACACGCGGATTTGAAACAGGGTGAGATGATCCCTCCAGTTCGCATCGGGGCCGCAAGCAGCACCCTGTAGGAAGTATACTGGACATGTTTCGAGCTGCCAAATGTCGGTTTAGTCAAATGAAATCAGATAAATCTGATAAATCAGATGGTGCATTTATGTGTATATATATATATACATATGTATATGTATGTATGGTTTTCACATGGGGTTTGATCTTTGAGTCTTTTCATCGCAGCGACAAAACAGCGAATTGGATCATGGGAACGTACTTCGTCCGTCCACCCCCCAGGGCTCGAAAAACCTGAGGCGTCAGGTGCGATTCACTTGGCACGGATCTTTTTCGGAGGTGGGGTGACCGTCACCGGGTTCGGGGTCGGATTCCACGATGAAACATCAAAATGTCCTTGGGTTCAACGGTTCAACAAGCAAAACTGGTTGGTGGTTTGGAACATGAGTTTTATTTTTCCATATATTGGGAATAATAATCCCAACTGACTTTCATAGTTTTCAGAGGGGTTGAAACCACCAACCAGAAAAATCTGATTTAACATGACTTGAACATGAACAAAGAGAAGTTATCAAAATGAATAATGGATACGGCACGTTTAAACATGGATGGAAATTGGGCACACCTGATGCGTTTGTGATCGTAAAAGGAACGTGATGATAAGCCATGGTGTTTTCTTGCGTGCCCTCCTTTCCGACAACATATGTCAACTGGACTGAACATTTGATGGGGAAAACTGGCTTCAATGGTTTCCTGAATATGGGTTGCTTAAATTGACTGATGGTGATTTTGTGGATTTAGTAACCTCATTAAGAACGGCCGACGGTTCGTTTTTCCGTTGTGCGGGAATCAGGGGTTTTCTTGGGTAAGCCTTAAAGAGTGGTGGGTTACTGCAACGGATTGTCTTTTGTCGGATACTCCCACCACTAAATGCCAAACCTCTAGCCTTGAATATAAGGGTCATCAAATAAATATTCAGAAGTGATTCCAAACTAGATTGATATGTAATGATGCACATATATATATATATAGAAAGGGAGAGACAGAGAGAGAGAGAGAGAGATATCGTTACGTGGATTTCTATATCTTTTGGCGACGAACGTAAATCACGTGATAAGACTTGGGTGTCGAAGGGTTGCGTCAACAATATCAACAGTCGTATTACAGTTCAAAGACTGCCACTGAAAAGGTATCCCAACAGTTAAGGATATCAACCGCTATTGGATATCAACAGTTAAAGGTATGGTTTTTCTTTTGCATCACATCCTTTCATTTGCCATTCATTCCCCTGCTTGGAGTGTTGGCCACCACCTATGGGCATCCAACAGGTGCAGGTGAAAAGCAAAATGAAACAACAGCTGCTCAGCTGCAAATGAATCAAGTGTTTCCGGCCATGAAACGAACCATCAGAATGGGGGTATGACGATTTGGGCTTTACATATAACTGCTATAGCTTTGTATGTTTGGGGGGCTGTTTGAAAACATTTAAAAACAGGCTTTTCAGGCCTTGACCCTGCTTAAATTGCTTAAATCATGAATAGATCTGGGGAAAAAATACCTGCCACTGTGAGTGCTTGGTGAATTATTCTAGTCCAATGGGACGAGCCGTTAAAACATAGACATGTCTGTATATATCTGTATTGTTTAAGTATTCTTTCAAACGTGCAGTTTTTCCATATCAACATACTGTAGATTCATCAAATACATATGGACATATCTATACATATCTACTTATATGATATTCTATGATACTCCATGATTATGCAAAAATCTGTGCAGCAGATCCATGAAAAATCCATCAGCGGCAGCCACCTGGCCAGGTCGTTCCAAGGATCTTGGACCTGTCCAGGAACAAGTTGTTGGACCACGGGGTGGCAGGCCCCCTGCAGAAAGTACCCTCCATTGCCATGATCTGATGGTTATTGCTACCCTCTGGTAAACATACAAAAAACTATAGAAAGTCACCATTTTTAATAGGTACACCAGGTAAACCATCTATATAAACGGACCATTTTCCATAGCTATGTTGGTTGACCAGATTTCCTGGATTAAAATAACAAGACCGGAAGTTTAACCATGTGCCCAAAGTGCTAAAGCACTTCTTATGGTCACTTCTTCATTTCTTGCCCCACTCCCATGGATCACAAGTGTCAATCTCGCCGTTTTTATTCAACATTCATCCCTGAGCCTGTACGATAAAAACATGGCTCATGAAAGCTCAACTTGTTCTTTTGTCTTTCCTTGTTTCAACTTCCACTTCCCCCACCTGACTTGGAAACTAATGATCTAATGTTGGTAACGCAATAGTAAACCATCCCAAACTTTACAATTTCTACGGGTGATATAAACCATGAATCCATGTTGGTGGTTTATGACATTGTTTTATCGACATTATGATCTAGCATAAATGGATATAAATTGGTGTCATAAACCATCAAAAATGACTGGTTTAAAAAATGACCTCCCTCACACTAGTTCCATCCAATCCGCCAGGTGTGGCACGTTGCATTCCTAAAGGAAGCAGAGAAGCCTTGCTGCGTCTCCGTGGCGTGTCCTGTGGCAGTCTGAAGCCTCAGTGGTAAGGGGAGAAAGGGGAATGAGAGCAACATTTTTTGGGGTGAACTGGGGAATGTGTTCTATGGTTTTATGATGTTTATGTACGATTTTAAAATTAGGAACACCCACTTCTGGTGAAATTGGAGAGTTTGGGTGAGACTGGCGTAGACTCATGTCCGTAAGTTTTGGCTTCTGGGTATGACCTCGAACGACATCACAGTGAACGATGTTGCGTAGTGGGAAGACCATGAATTTCCTATCATGGCCTTCAAGCAGATGTTGGTTTATAATGCGTTGCTCAGTCAATGGGAGTTGATGTGGCATAAAGATAAGTTTCTTCTGGAGGTTTTGATTTGAAACATGGCTCAGAGAGGACAGATAAGTTTTTAGGATCCAACAGAGGTCGAGTTCAGGTTGGACCTACCTCTGCCAACCAATCCTTCTGAGACGTGTTGCAAAGAAATTCTCTCCACCTCCATTCAAGGGGTCTCGAACTGGTTGCATCCATCTATTCGAAAAATGTTCCCGACAAAAACCAGTTAGAACTCCCATGTTGGCTGGGGCGGCTGGTTCCCCAGGGATGTAACATCCAACTAACATGGGATGGCACATCACTTGGTGAACTGTTGGGTTTATGGCAGACCCCGTCAGAATAGGGGTTGGAAGATGAATTTCCACATATTTCCACTAAAACTGAGTTATTTTCAGGGTCCAACTGTTAATTTACCAGAGGGTAAATCATCGATAGTTTCCACCATTGATAGTTGATTTACCTAGCAAAGATGGTGATTTTCCAGTTCGCAAACTGTTAATTTACCAGAGGATAAATCATAGTAAATCCCATTCAACATCCATTTATCCCATGAATATCCCATGAAATCACTCGAAAAAACATATCCTGAAACACTAAGTGGCTTTTTCTAAATTGACAGACACAACTGGCCCCACTGAACCGATCCAGAACCAGCTCGGTGAGCTCGATGGACCGCGCCGAGGTCCCGCCTTACCCGAGCTCTTAGCCGCCGGCGCGGCTTTGTTGGGCTTGGACGTGAGCGACAACACCTTGGGACAGGCGATGGTTTCGGGTCACCGGGGATGGAGAAACACCATGATTTACCGAAAATGGTGATTGATTGATGGAGATTGAACCTGGGGCAAAATGACGATTTCACATGATTTCACTACAAGTAAGTTCTGATTATGGTGATCTCAAGGCAAGATTCAAGATGATAGCTGGTTTGGTGAATATGGATGAATATGGATGATTTCTTCAACAGTTTTCATTGGCATTATTTTGAACATGATATCCCTAAAGAACATATCTTTTTGGCCCACGGAGGTGAATATCAGTTTGTCAGTAGCCCCAGAGCTGGGAATACCTCAGAGAGGGAGGGAGCAACCCCCTGATATAAGGTACAGTACCTCTTGGAAACCCTGGTTTCGTTCTGGCCTTATCCATTCTTTGTATTAGGGGTATGGGATTACAGCATGTCTCCGCTGTTTGAAAAAACAACTTGGCTGATGATTTACTATTTACCATGCTACCACCCTCTATATATTATGAGAATCGTCATAATCCATGAACTGCAATCCTCATGAACTTTCATAATAATGAACGTACCATTGAATGATAGCTATGAAAATGATTACAGTAATGACAATGAACTATGCTAATGAACAATCCGTTGTGTCATGATTATGAAAATGACCATATGATGATTGCTCATATTTTACCAATGGACTGCGCGAGAAAACTATAGCAGTTTTCTCAGCCAAGAGGTTGGAGCAGCCTTGGTTCTAGCGGAATCAGCCAGGCGCAGCGATGTGGGACAAGTTTCAACACTTTTGGAGTTGTTACTTTGTGATTTGAAGCAACTCACAAAAACGTGGTAACGTGTGTTGGAAAAATATTCCATGCCTATCACCTTGATAAGTTTAATCTTCAAAGTTAAGTTCCCCAATTTATTTCTAGTTGTTTCAAGATAAAGCCAATTAGCAACTGGAGGATGAATATCCAAGACCAAAGCGTACGGGGTCGATGATGATGATGATAACTGGGGCCTATGTCCCATAAATATATCCAGTGCGGGCTTTAAGCATTGCTGGAACCTGCATGGCAAACACACACATATACATATATATATATATATAATTATATATATACATATACAGTATATAGGCTCGAATAAACATATCACAGATGGAACATGAAAGAAATTAAAACCCAAGGAATGTATATTAACTTGTGGTTTATTCGCAGGGATGGGCTATGTTTTTATGTACTGTAGCATTTTTTGGCGTGGCACCCCCGCTTCTCTAAATAATCAACAGGGTTTCTGAATCCAGAGTTTCCCAAAAATATCCATGGAAGGTGAACTCATTTTTGGATGGTTGGGGTGGTGAATTGGATGTAATTTCAACGTCAACGTTTGTCAGCAGCACCAGGAAGAAGCTGAGATCGTTGTCCATCTCCTCCATCGCGGACGGAAGTCCTGTAGGTTGGATGTGGACAGGAGGGAGCTATGGCAGATCATAAATGGCCAATTCTGAGTGATATAGCATTGGAATTATTTATACCATGATAATTACATCTAACATATATATATATACATTTTTATATATATATATATTTACATATATCTGGGTAGATTATAGCTACCTCACTGCGACCGAAGCCTGGAAATCACGGTTAGTAAGGGGAATCATCCCCAAATGATCACAAGATTCAGGTTCGCGAAATCCGAAATATTATAATTTACCCAGATATATATATATATATATATATATCTATCTATCTATCTATCTACCTACCTACCTACCTATCTATCTATCTATCTATCTATCTATGTATCTATCTATATGATATGGCAGATATAGATCATAGATGTAAAAAAGGCCTCCCCTTTTCAGAATGATATAGATGGCCGACGGAGTCGACATGATCATCTTCAGGTGTTCGATGGTGTGTTTTTTTTGGAGTTGGGGCTGCAAACAACCGTGGCACATGGGATATGAACACGTTATAATGTGTATATATATGTATATATATTTATATATACTGTATATATATACATATTTACATACATATATATATATATATATTCACATATATATTCCCACATAAGATGGCGCGAGAGAGAGAGAGAGAGAGATTCCCACATAATTATGGGAGCCAGGGGGTATTGGATATCTCAAGTATCACAGTGAACACTTGGGACTTGGGGGTAGAAGCCAACTGGGGGTGACACTCATGAACGGTGATTATGAACCAACACAGACATCAGGTTTGCTGAATGCGGATACTTCAGCAGCCAGATGCACCTACAAATGCAACGAACAAATATGGGATACTTAACCTGTAAGAATTTTGGTGCATTGCAGTGCTCAGGCACTTTCAAAGTCTTTGGGCATATATCCTCCAGTAATTCAGCAGAAAGGTAGCTACATAAAATCCACCATGTGTAGAAATTTTGCCTGACTAGGGCGTGTGGATATCCATGGCCATGTTCATTTACTGGAGGGTAGTTTATCAGTGTTTTACATTCAACCCGTATTGGCATTGATGTGGGGAGGGCACCTTCAGGATCAGACGGACAAACACCAACACCAACCACGGTTTATTTAGCTCAACTTTTAACAGCTACCCTCTGGTAATTTAACATAGCTATAGAAAATCACCATTTTCAATGGGAAAATCCAGTATAAATGGTCATTTTCAATAGCTATGTTAGTTTACCAGAGGGTATCATGTTCCCAAAAACAGATAATATATAGATGAACAAAAGCACCAAGATTCGCTTGGAAGTTCCCCTTGGTAGCCAGGAAGTGCTACGTCCCTGGGTGCTATGGCTCCTTGGCAGCTTCGAAAGGGGGCATCTCGGGGCCTCTGTGCTTTGTGGGAAAGATCCAAGGATGATACAAGACACTGACTGGGTCCATGCTAGGGACAATAATATATTTTTGGGGGGTTGCTTTAAAGTGAATAGAAACTAAAGAGTTCTATAAATCGTAGCTTTGGGGATGAACATGGGCCCGGTTAACATATATCAAATGATATCAAATGATAAATGGCAACAACAATTGCAAGAAACTCTCCCAACACTTGTTTTTGAACTGCCCGAAGATCTTCGAGAAGCATTCTTCAAATATTTGTTTTCCATGCATTTTTCACATATCTTCAAAACTGAATGTTCCCCATTGGTTTCCAGAGACTTTTCTACACTTTCAGTGGGGGGAGACACGGGGCCGACGCTGCCGAGGCACGTCCTTTGGCCGAGTGTTTGAGCCATGGCTCGCTGACAGATCTAGAGCTGCTGGGCCAGATCTGTTGGGAATTTGGTGCTGGGAAATTGGGAGATTTGTCAGATTTGAGCATGGATGAGCTAGGGATAGCTAGGGATTCAAATGGGATATTATGCAAATATATACTTTAAAGTGGTGAGATGAATGGGAATATATAACCAACAATATATGGTAACAATGAGTTAAGAATGGCATAATACCACATATAAATGGAATATGAATGGAATTCTAATGGGTTATGAAGTGGTTTTAGATAATTTAAGAAGAACAATGGGGTTCAACAATGGTAAAAACGATTCAAGGGTTTAACAATGGTTAAGCCATGGCTTAAATATGGCTTCGTAGGTGGAAATTTCGACTTAAACATATTGAAGCCGGAATAAGGGAAAAACGCATCTATTGGATAAATTTTGGGGTAGGTGAAAATGGAGTATTTGTTTGCTAAACATGGATCCACCATGGATCCACCTTGGGACATTGACACTTGTTTGCTAAGGGCTTCGGTAAGACTGGAATGGTGTCGCCGAAAGCTTGCTGCCGTGCAGGCAACAGAAACGAGTCACACCTGAAGGAATATGTAAAAGGATGATTTATTTGGCATGGTTTAGCCACAATTGGATCATGATACCAACAACCGTTTGAAAAAAAGAAGCCATGTGGTCAGGCATTCAGCTTTTCTTGGGGCTCAACTGTTTGTACCGTAGCTTTGTGTCTTTTCTTTTTTCCATTCAACTGGGGGCATATCGCACATGGGTCAAAAGGTGAATTGTATTTCCATAATTATTGGGTGATGGTCATCAATCATCAGTCCATTTCACAGGGATATATATATATGAATGAATGACTTCCCCCTCAACTGGGGGGCACATATAAATACCAGCCTTTTTGTGTAGGGCATGTCAGCCATGTTATGAGGCCTAAGCCCAGGTTCTGGAAGGTATCCCTGTTTCTTGTGGTATACACTTGCTCCGCCAAGTGTATACCAGCGGGTATATATTAGCATATACATGTATATACTTCATATTCCAGATCTTATATACTTCTGTTGTCCCAGATCATTCTGAATCATTCTAGCATTTCTACTTGATACGCTGGTTACATGAAGATTAAGCCTATGAATGAAGTATCCCACCAAATCACTTTGATGTGATTGATATTTCTGCTTCCATCGGTGACCCATCTTGCCCCGAGGTGTGGACAGAACGCACTGGGAGAACATGCTTGCTGTCAGGTGGGCTGTGCGGATGTGGACGCGTTCATGACTTGCTGAACTGTGTGGTTTTTGTGGGAGAGAACGAACACGTTTTCATGGGGTGTAAAAACCAATGTATAACTGGGCAGGCCTCACCTCGTATATGCTAAATGTATGTATAGGTGGGTTTCTTTGATAAGAACACGCTTAATTTCATCATGTTGATTGCTACCATAATTATTAGTTGGTTTACAAGATGCCCAATATTCATGGATTGTTTCAAATGCTGTTGTTATCATCCCGTGTCAATGCATTCGTTTGCATAGGAAGGTAGCCATGTTCGTTGTGATGATCATGTTTAGTAGACGAGGTTTGCAAGATAGTCTGGTACAATAGTATTTTGACGCAAAGCAACTGTGTATGATACAGTTGCATTTGCTCATGCATACTTGGAAATGCGCTTCCAGTGGGTATATAACCTCTTCTATAGGAGTTGTATCCAAACTTACTTACAGGGTTTTATAACCATGGTTCTACTCATTTCAAACCTCAACTGCACCCCCAAGTACACGTGTGTGTGTGTCTACCAAGCTATGATGCCACATTTGCACAGCAGGTAGTGGAAGCTTTGGGCAAACGTTGGGGCACTTGGCATGTGGGGTGCATCACGAAAGTCTACCCTTGGTGATCTAGCATAGCCATGGAAAATGCTGAAACGTGGCCATGTTTAAAGTTTAATCAGTCAACCGTCTAGTCGCGTCAAGGGTTTGGCTGATATCAGTAAATTAAACAAAAAATAGCTCAATTTGACCATTGATTTGCTTTGTAGTTCTCAAGAGTCAGTCTCCGTTCTCTCTTATCCATTTGTGGGCAAAACGTCCTCTTTTTCTCCAATGGTTTTGGCAACAAGACATGGCTGACCCGTGAGTCACGTTGGGGAAAAGGATCAATTTCATGCAAACATTGAAGATTGGTACTTCCAAGAACCCATTTGATTGCAGCTGCTGGTAAAGTCATATAGTGAATGATCCAAATTGCGAAATGGAAGCTACTTGGGTCCCAGTTGGGAAACGTTTAAACTATGTATCATACATCATATTTAAGTACAATATATTTATATATATAGATATATATATATATATGTGTGTGTGTGTCTGTGTGTGCCGCATGGTAACATCCAAATTCTACATCAAAGTGGTTTGTTGTAACTTGTTTTTTCCACTGATTTCTCGGATTGCCCGGAGTCTTGCGAGTCGAACGGCTGAGGTTCGCCCATCTTATTGCGCTTGGCCATGCCACAAACAGGCCTGGATGTTTGGGACTGGTAGCATGCTGAGAGCCATGCTTAAGTCAATGGATTGGTTTAAGGGAAAATCTACAGGAAACCATAGATTTTCCCATTAAATATGGGGTTTTCCTCTAAATTTTCCCTTAAACCAATCCATTGATTAAGACTTGTAGTCACTGCTTAACATGCTTAACGCTTCGCGACGTCGGCGGTTTTTCTTCTCAGATCCTTACATTGATGATGTTATTTATGTAATTCTTTCTAACCACCTCACTTCTGTTTGGCATGGGCTGAAACCAGCGAGTGAATAGGATACCCATGGTGATTCACCAGTACGAAGCAGGAGGGTATGGAGGTGACCACTTTCGGGGATGAACCTTCACTATTTGTTCAAGTTTTCAACAAGAACATGGCATCAATTTGGGTTCTGTTTAATCAGTTTGTATCAGTGTGATCAATTAAGATTTATAGTTGTTGTCGTGTTGCTCATGTGGCTCGTGGGTAGTAACTACGTCGTTTACAGTGCTGTTTCGGAATTCATCCTAATCATCATATTTGGAAAGTTGTGTATCTTGATTGGCACAAGCTACCGCTTTCAGGCCTTGTTTTCTGTGTCCCGTCATACCCATAGCCACTGGGATCCAGCTCATGAAACGAGAGTTTCCAGAGCTCCTCATGGTTTTCCCCATGTTTCGCAGGGCTTCAGCGTCACTTGAAATACTGGTTAGAGATGGTTAGAGTAGATCATGGTTGGCCAAATAGGGGAACTATGCCTGGACGCCCGCATTTTCTGAGCCAAATTGGCTCAGAAACCTTTTTTTGTTTCTGCCAGAAGATCAAACTTGGCAATGCGAATTCAACCATCAAAACATCTCAATGTTTCCTCCATTGGAACTATGTTCCACCTCGGGGGCAATCCCGACTGGTTGCATCCTCATACGGGAAGCAGATCAATAGCTGCTGGTTGGTGGTTTGGAACATTTCTTTCCATATATTGGGAATAATCATCCCAACTATCCAACTGACTAATATTTTTCAGAGGGGTTGAAACCACCAACCAGGCTGCCATAATTCATCATTTCATTCTGGACAATCGTAAGTGCCATGAAGTTCTCCTCAGAAGCCCTCCGATGTTGTCAGGAATTCTCCAGAATCATTCCCCACTTGCTGCAGTTGAGGTGACAAATTATACAAAATTATTATAACTTTGGTTTTATGGTTATCAAGCCCATGTTTGTTGGGATATGGGGCCCCTATAACTATAGTTCTACTATAGTTCTACTATAGTTCTACTTTTGTTATATATATATATATATGTAGATATATTTAGTTATATTTAGTTAAATATATATATATATATATATATATTTATATACACTATATGTATCCCAGCTGACCCCCCCCCCGCAGGTTTTGGGCTTCGCGCCTGCGGCGCGCTGGGTCAAGCCTTTTGGCCTCAGCGGGGCGCCAGCGGTCTGCGGGTTCTGGAGCGCGGCCTGTGGGGCCTGCGGGATACCATGGAAGACCATGGAAGACATGGGGAGTTAGCTGGAAAAATGGTGGATTTATGGTGGAATAGCTGGAAAAATGGTGGATTTATCATGATTTATCAATGCAAAATGGTGGAAATGGGCATTTTCAATAACATACTGTTATGAAAAACTTGCAGCCACAGACTGGGCCAGGTCAAAATATTTATTTATTCATGTTTTTATCATTTTGGTTATCATTGCATTCATCATTTTTTAATCATTTATTTGATCATCTTCATTTTTTTATCATTTTTTTATCATTTTTATCATTTTTTTTATCATCGTTTTATCATTTTTTTATCATTGTTTATCATTTGTTTATCATTTTTTCATCATTTTTCATCATTTTTGCTTCCAGTGGTGCAAAAATTTTCCAAGAAATGGAAAATTACAATTTTCCTCGAGTTTTTTTTCATTTGTTTATCATGTTTTTTCATGTTTTTCATTTTTTTATCATTTTTCATCATTTTTTATCATTTTGCATCAATTCCACCACTGGAAGCAAAAATGATTTTAAAAAAAATGATAAAAAAAATGAAAAAAAAATGAAAAAAACTCGAGGAAAATTGCAATTTTTCATTTTTTGGAAAATTGCAATTTTCCTCGTTTTTTTTTCATTTGTTTTCATTTTTTTTATCATTTTTTTCATGTTTTTATCATTATTCATCACTGCTTATCATTTTTCATCAATTCCACCACTGGAAGCAAAAATGATTAAAAAAATGATTAAACAATGATATATTCATCACTGTTTATCATTTTTCATCAATTCCACCACTGGAAGCAAAAATGATAAAAAAATGATTAAACAATGATAAAAAATGATAAAAAAAATGAAAAAAACTCGAGGAAAATTGTAATTTTCCATTTCTTGCAAAATTTTTGCACCACTGGAAGCAAAAATGATGAAAAATGAAAAAAAAAATGATAAAAAAATGAAAAAAAATCGAGGAAAATTGCAATTTTTCATTTTTTGGAAAATTGCAATTTTCCTCGTTTTTTTTTTTCATTTTTTTATCATTTTTTTCATTTTTTTATCATTGTTTTTATCATGTTTCATCATTTTTTATCATTTTTCATCAATTCCACCACTCAAAGCAAAAATGATAAAAAAATGATAAAAAAAAATGAAAAAAATGATTTTAAAAAAAAACTCGAGGAAAATCACCACTGGAAGCAAAAATGATGAAAAATGTTTAAAAAAAATGATTAAAAAAATGAAAAAAATGAAAAAAACTCGAGGAAAATTGCAATTTTTCATTTTTTTGGAAAATTGCAATTTTCCTCGAGTTTTTTTTTCATTTTTTTTCATTTTTTTCATTTTTTTATCATTTTTTTCATTTTTTATCATTATTCATCATGTTTTATCATTTTTCATCAATTCCACCACTGGAAGCAAAAATTTTTAAAAATATGATTAGAAAATGAAAAAAAACTCGAGGAAAATTGTAATTTTCCATTTCTTGGAAAATTTTTGCACCACTGGAAGAAAAAATGATGAAAACTGATTTAAAAAATGATTTAAAAAAATGAAAAAAAATGAAAAAAACTCGAGGAAAATTGCAATTTTTCATTTTTTGGAAAATTGCAATTTTCCTCGAGTTTTTTTTTCATTTGTTTTCATTTGTTTTATTATGTTTTTATCATTTTTCATCATTTTTTATCATTTTTCATCAATTCCACCACTGGAAGCAAAAATTTTAAAAATATGATTAAAAAATGAAAAAAAACTCGAGGAAAATTGTAATTTTCCATTTCTTGCAAATTTTTTGCACCATTGGAAGCAAAAATGATGAAAAATGATAAAAAAAATGAAAAAAAAATGAAAAATGAAAAAAAATGAAAAAAACTCGAGGAAAATTGCAATTTTTCATTTTTTGGAAAATTGCAATTTTCCTCGTTTTTTTTCATTTTTTTTTCATTTTTGTTTAAATCATTTTTCATCATTTTTTATCATTTTTCATCAATTCCACCACTGGAAGCAAAAATGATAAAAACATGATTAAAAAATGATAAAACATGATTAAAAAAATGAAAAAAAACTCGGAAAATTGTAATTTTCCATTTCTTGGAAAATTGTTGCACCACTGGAAGAAAAAATGATGAAAACTGATTAAAAAAATGATAAAAAAATGATTAAAAAAATGATAAAAAAAAATGATAAAAAAATTGATAAAAAAAAATGAAGATGATGAAATAAATCATTAAAAAAATGATGAATGCAATGATAACCAAAATGATAAAAAAAAAATGAAAAAATAAATATTTTAAAGATTTCCAATGTGTAGCTGGCTCGGTTCTTCATAAACATACTGTTGAATTACCATCTGGTTATGACTCACATAGCCATGGAAAATCCCCCTTATAAATAGAGGTATCTAGCTGGGAAAATCATCTATTTCTATGGGCCATTTTCCAAAGCTATGTTAAATAACCAGAGGGTAGCTGGAAAAATTGATATTAAAAAATGGTGGATTTATGGGATGCAATCATGATTGACATGATGGAATACGATGGATATATATATATATATATTTATATATATATATATGGATTTATGGTGGGTTGATCAATGCAACATGGATTTAGATGGGATATAATGATGTTAGGACCTGAATAAACTACTGCCTTCAGAGGTGCACTTCATTGTGATTTCGCTCCAGTTGTGCACATTGGATCTGTATGCTTCGATGAGGGGCTGATGGGTGAAGTTCTAAGATGGAGGAATCTATGGTATCCCAAGGTTCAACCTGTCCAATTACCCTCTGGTAATTTAACGTAGCTATGGAAAATCACCATTTTTAATGGGAAATTCCACTATTAATGGTCATTTTCAATAGCTATGTTAAATTACCAGAGGGTAAACTGGTGAGTATGTGTATGAACTTAGAACCTACCCTCTAACTAACATAACTATGGACAATCACCATCTTTTAAAAACGGTAAATCAACGAACTAAATGGTCACGTTCAATAGCAAACTGTTGGTTTACCAGAGGGTGTATCCCATTAATATCCCATTGAATCACCATAAAATCCCATTGAATCACCATAAAATCCCATTAAATCACCATTAAATCCCATTAAATCACCATTAAATTCCATTAAATCATCATAAATTCCATTAAATCACCATAAATCCCATTAAATCCCATCAAATCATCATAAATCCCATTAAATCCCATTGAATCATCATAAATCCCATTAAATCCCATCAAATCATCATAAATCCCATTAAATCCCATCAAATCATCATAAATCCCATTGAATCCCATCAAATCATCATAAATCCCATTGAATCATCATAAATCCCATTAAATCCCATTGAATCACCATTAAATCCCATTAAATCCCATTGAATCATCATAAATCCCATTAAATCCCATCAAATCATCATAAACCCCATTAAATCCCATTGAATCATCATAAATCCCATTAAATCCCATTGAATCATCATTAAATCCCATTAAATCCCATTGAATCATCATAAATCCCGTTAAATCCCATTGAATCACCATTAAATCCCATTAAATCCCATCAAATCATCATAAATCCCAGTAAATCATCATAAATCCCATTAAATCCCATTAAATCCCATCAAATCATCATAAATCCCATTAAATCCCATTAAATCATCATAAATCCCATTGAATCATCATAAATCCTCATAAATCCCATTAAATCCCATTGAATCATCATAAATCCCATTAAATCCCATTGAATCACCATTAAATCCCATTAAATCCCATTGAATCACCATTAAATCCCATTAAATCCCATTGAATCACCAT
>Ga0126342_10003664_pt1 | contig 25603 bp, 22 predicted proteins | sample Cyp1metagenome_FD_92528 | JGI IMG/M metagenome (GOLD analysis project Ga0126342, IMG submission 92528) | Coral microbial communities from Lord Howe Island, Old Settlement Bay, Australia - Cyphastrea 1 metagenome | ecosystem: Host-associated > Invertebrates > Cnidaria > Coral ... | reverse complement strand
GTATGTGTGTATGTGTGTATGTGTGTATGTGTGTATGTATGTATGTATGTATGTATGTATGTATGTATGTATGTATGTATGTATGTAATGTATGTAATGTATGTAATGTATGTAATGTATGTATGTATGTATGTATGTATGTATGTATGTATAATATGCATATATATATCTATATGTAGAATATTCTTATATACACATAATATGATATACATGTAAGTATGGTATACATATGTAGGAATTTAAGAGGCAATAAATCGAGATTCACCCAAATACTGCCAACCATTTGTCTGTGTTTGGCCATGAGGGTTTTCCTGACCTAGTGGTGCTTCGAACTGGGAAACTAATGCTAAACCAGGTTTGGGGGAGACACACACACACACAAACACACACACACACTCACACACACACAGACACAGACACACACACACACAGACACACACACACATTTTTGGACAAAGCCATGTACCCTCTGGTAATTTGTTACATAGCTATTGAAAATTGCCCATCTATAGTGGATTTACCCATTGAAAATGGTGAATTTCCATAGTTTTTTGTATGTTTACCAGAGGGTATTAGCTAGCAGTCCCTTCCCCCTATAATTTGACCCCCAATTTTTGGGCCTCGCTCCCTGGTGCTTTCCGTGGGCATCTCTTGGTGGTTTGACCCAGGTCTGGTCTCTGCCTATGTCGCAGTTGACTTATTTGGTGTCAGGGGGCCCCGGGGGACCCAGGGGACTTGTGATGATACCAACAGCAATGGTGAGGTTGATCCCCCCAAGCCCAATGGTGAGGGAGATCGTGGGGTTGATCCCCTCTGGTTATGACTAACCTAACAGTTTGCCATTGAAAGATCCACCCATGCTATTAATAGCTAGGTAAACCATCTATAAATGGACCATGGCTTCCATGGCTATGTTAAATAACCAGAGGGTGTATATATATATAATGGGGGTATAACCAACTTGGATGGCAACGTTCAAAACCTGGTTGAGCACTTGGAGTAGTGATTTGATGAGCATTTAACCATCACTTATAGTTTTTTTTCACAATTTGAATGGTTGGTTTATCGTTCAGGAGTTCTCCACTACCCTCTGAAAAAGTGGAGTTATCGAGTTGCGGTATCATCCATGAACTGGGAATCCCGATCAAACAACAGTCACAAGATGTGACAATAGGTTTTCAATCAACGTGTAATATGAATTTATACAAACTACTATATCATATTCTATCTAAGAAATATATGGGGATATTATATATATATAAATTATTTATACAAACTACTCAACAGGTTCTCAACAACTCTCTACTTTGCCAGGCTGTTTCCTGGCCAAAACTGGGATTATTCAGGTGGGATGGCATGCGATTCGTGGCTACCGCTGCGTTTTTTTTTGATGGGAAAATCATCGAAGTAAATGGGAGATTTTCCAGGGTTAAATCACCCAGTTGACATATCTCCTGGATGTTCCCCACATTGAATTCCCCCTCATTGAGATCCCATACACATCAAATCCCTATCAAGTCCCTATCAAATCCCACATGTAATTACCCCAACCCCCTCCTACCAAATCACAAATTACATACAATCACCAGTAAATTCCCAAAAAAAATCACCATAACATCACCATCATTTCCGCACAAAAATCCCACAGCCGTCACAAGTCTTACTGGTGCTAAACGTAGGGAATTTTCGGGAATGATCCCAGTCATCACTAGTTTCATAATCATCCCAGCAACCCCCAGCAACCCATCCATTCCCTACGTTTAGCACCAGTAAGAAGTTCAGGTATTTGATCGAACTCCTGAAGTTCTGTGATGATTTGAAGAACATCCCGGAACGTGTGGCCTTCTTGGTGCGGCCGGCCCAGCATCTAAAATGTGGATCTGTACAGTCATTTTATAGACTTTATAGATTATATATATACGGATACATATATATATATATACATGTATTATAGATTTGGGAAAAGATTTAGAAGTTGACTCAACCAAGTTGCAACTGGCACTGATTTTCAATGCCGTCATTTTTCTTATTATTTTACAACATAGGGTCACATATCATATATGGTTACCAAAATAAAGTCACATACCATCATATGTATAATATGATTGATGATGATGATGATGATGATGATAATATGTGATTAGGTACAGAAGTTGGGAAAGATTTTGGAGTTGACTAAACTAGGAATGAACCAGCCTATCATTTTTCATGCCATCGAACATTTTTTTGCGGTTCAAGTTCAAATCAGAAGAATTAGGGTGCTTTGAACTCACCATCTTTGTTTAAATCTGGATTTAAGCGACAACACTTGGAGATTGAAGCGGTACAAGTTGGGGAAGGAACTCAAACGGGAAGATGATCTACAAGGGTTTTGTTATTTTTGACAATGGTTCCATGATTTGGATGGTAGAAAGCGCTCGTTTTGTGTCATTTTCATGTTTGTTCGAATGGTTGTTTGAATGGTCGTTTAGTGGTTGAAAAGAATCTTCCAGTGATTTTTGCATGATTTTGTCGCAGCAGCATCTTAGTGGGTTACTTTTTGGAGACACTGGCAGTGCATTGGAACAGGATTACCCTCTGGTAAACTAACAGTTTGCTATTGAAAATGGCCATAGAAATACTGGATTTACCCATCAAAAATGGTGAATTTCCATAGCAAACTGTATGTTTACCAAAGGGTATGTTCGACCCAGATTTTTCAATCTTTGTCGATTGAGTTGACCATGGAATTTTCAACTTTCAAAACATCCGCGATCTTGGCATTATCAATCTACCCTCTGGTAAACATAGGAAAAACTATGGAAAATCACCACTTTTAATTGGTAAATCCACTATAAATGGCCATTTTCAATAGCAAACTGTTAGTTTACCAGAGGGTAGCATTCATCTCTTATTATATATCCCCCATTTGTGTTGCTTCCATCCCTATATCCACATTACTGTATATCTCCATTATATATTGGCACATTCACTGGTTCAGTCCAATATTTACAATATTAAATGTTGCTGGTTGTTGTTTGTTTTTTTCCCCACTAACCAGGATCCCATTAATCAAAGTTCTGTTCTCACATGCTTTCTCCCTCTCAATAGCTCGTCGCTCCCTCAGCGGTTTTCGACTAAACATGCTCTGAAAAACAGCGTTTCTGAGCCAGCATGTGCATACAGACTTAGGAATCAACCGTAGTATAACCATTATTGAGCATAAAAACACATATTACCCCCATTACATCCCCATTACATCCCCAGTATATCCCTAGTAAATACCACTATATCTATTTACCATATTTACTTGTTGAGCCCCATACTTACCATATTTCAGTATACTCCATTATATCCCCATTTAGTCTCCATCCTGTTGGCTACATTCTCCATTGCAGTATATCCCCAATGTTCCATCATCTCCCATTTTTCCCCAAACAGTGTGTCCACACTGAGGGGTTCTTACGGTAGCCGTAAAGGCCGGTGCTTGATCAGGGTGCTCACTCTGGTCTCGAGCCTTTTTCCTGTAAATTTCCGTATAAAGTGGCTCTTGTGAAATCTTGACATGCATTTCGACTGCGCAGGCTGGTGGCTCTTGTGAAATCTTGAAATGCATTTCGACTGCGCAGGCTGTGTGTCTGCGTTCTGGGCTCATTTTGGCCTGCGGCATTTTACTTGTAAATTTCTGTATAAAGTGGCTCTTGTGAAATCTTGACATGCATTTCGACCGCGCAGGCTCCCACAAAGTCTGCATCATCCTCCGCCTTTTCACCCTTCACTTCGTCTTCCGCATGATCATCGTCAATCCTCATTCTCCTCATACTCCTCATTCTCCTCAACATCCTCATCCTCATCATCCTCATCATCCTCATCATCCTCATCATGCTCATCATGCTCATCATGTTCATCATGCTCATCATGTTCATTATGTTCATCATGCTCATCATCCTCATCCTCATCCTCATCCTCATCCTCATCATCCTCATCATCCTCATCATCCTCATCATCATCATCATCATCGTCATCATCATCATCATCACCACCATCATCATCACCATCATCATCATCATCCTCATCCTCATCCTCATCCTCAACATCATCCTACATTATCCTCCCACTCCCCCCACACTGTTTGGGGTCTCTTGCCGGGATAATTTTGCTGGTTCAATCCCTATGATTCACCTTAAAAATCACCATCAAAATCCTGGTTTAAATCCCACCATTTGTTCTGGTTAAGTCCCACATGTAGTGGCTCCATTAATAACAACCATATAACCATTATAACCATATATTATCATATATCACCATTGATAATGGTTATTATCAATTATTAGTCAACATCAATAACCATTATTAAGGAGAATGATTGTCATATTATCAATAACCATGAGTCAATACCCATATCATTATTATCAATACATTATTATCATATATCACCATTCATATGGGTTAAATCCCAAACTCTTGGTTTCCACCAAGGTGATGACCAAGGGCGTCATGGCGCGTCACACGGGTGAGATGGTGCCGTCTCAGTGTACCGGTGCACTGGGCACCACGGTGCCTCGATTTGGATCGGAAACCGATGAGATCTCGGGGGTGGTCCGGTGAAATGGGATAACTCTACCATTTTCCAGGGATTTTACAGGCATTTTATCATAAAATGCCTGTAAAATCCCTGGAAAATGGAATTTTATTGGGATTTCATGAAATTGTTGGAGTGATGTTGTGGAATTTACTGTTATTTTGTGGTGATTTCTTGGGATTCGATAGGGATTTGATGAATTTTTTAGGGGATCTTAATGGAGATTTCATGGGCCCATGGGCCATTAAATGGTTTAATGGGTATGGTGGGGATACAGTCGCAACCACCTCACAATGGAAAGATCCACCATTTTTAATGGGAAAATCCACTAGTTCTATGGCCATTGAATCAATAGCTATGTTAGTATGTTTACCAGAGGGTAAACTTTACGAGATACGAGTTTACTTGAACTTTACGAAATTGGGTGTATCTCTGTTTGGGACGATTCTTTTGGGTAACCCCCTGGATGGTAAGGTAGCAAGGTGGCTGGAGGGTAACGATCCATCAAACTAGTTTGATATACACTTCCGTAATCAAACATGGCACTGGGATTTTAGGAACATCACCTGTAGACATATGTATAGTAGATTTTTCATTGCCAAGTTTGATTACCCGAGGGTATGTACCATAAACCCAATCGTTTACTGAGAAACCAACTTGGCAAAGTAGAATAAACACCACCTTGTATGAATTGCCATTGTACTTGGCATTTCATCAATACAAATTTAAGTTGGCACCAGACATGAGGATTCCTTGAAATGTATACGTCAGAATTCAGTTTTATTGGAGACCTTGATGATGAATCAATTTATTTTGCTACTTCAATAAGTGTGGATTAAACGTTTTTACTTAATGGAACTTCACCTATTTGGCCTTGTGCAGAATCATGGATTCTAGCCAGCAACAATGGTTTTTGTTCAATGAACCGTGGCTGGGGATCAATGGGCGTACAGTCATATGGATACCCTCTGGTAGAACATATGGCACCCCCGGCAATAAATAGGAAAGTACATTTCTATGATAATTTGGGTAAATGGTTTTTCTATCTGGTTGGAAACGATAGTAAACAAATGTAAACAATTTCACAATGGATCTTGTGGCTTTTTCTGGATTCATGCAATCTTTTTTGGTGTGAACTAGGCAACTCGGAACAAACTCATCATGTTGCTGACCACTTCTCCCTATGTTGGTGAACATCCCTAAGTCCGCTTGTTACCCCCTGGTAAACGTACAAAAAACTATTGAACATGGCCCATTTAGTTAGTTGATTTACCCATTAAACATGGTGATTTTCCATAGTTATTTGTATGTTTACCAGAGGGTAAGCTTCCAAGTTTTCATATGCCTCGTCCAAGTCCATGTTGCCTACTGGGAGGACCATCCCGCACGTGCGATGCACCATGCACATCCCAAACTGCACGTCCCAAAGTATCATTTCTCAAGTTATTAGTTGGCATAATCTAAGTATAATTAAATGGTTAATGATACCATGATTAATGATACTTGGTTAATGATACCATGGTTACATATTGGGATCAGCAAAACCAATCTATGTATAATGATCCCATGCAAATCCCCAGTTATGCATGGGTATAGGGCTTAGACACCACTTACGATGCCTGGCATGAACCTGCAGGAATTCTTGGCTATATCGCAGCATAATCCCATGGACTTTCATCATGGCTGCATAATCACCCCATCATATCCCTATCATATCCCCATTGTAGCCCCATTGTATCCCATATTTTGGTTGGTTATATTTCCAATCTAATCAGCATCAATCCCCAATGTTAAATAAATTCCCAATTAATCTTGGGTCTTTCATCAACCCAATTACTTTTATAACTTTTATACGTGATGTATGGGTTACCCTCTGGTAATTTAACATAGCTATTGAACATGACCCATTTATAGTTGATTTACCTATTAAGGATGGTGATTTTCCATAGCTATGTTAGTTTACCAGAGGGTACTCCATGTTATTCCCAGTTGATGGCTTATGTCGGTCAATGGGTATTTCAGGATGCTAAAATGGGGGTACTGTACCATATAAGGCCATATTTTGTGGGGATATTCCCTGAAATTTAGGCGTAAAAAATAGGCCTTATATATGGTAGGTACCTCCATTTTTTTCGGTTCCTGTTGCATGGCCATTGATGTCTGGTGCCATTTACGACGTCGACGATCCAACTGTCGTAAAAGACTCCAGGTCTGGGCAGTGTGCCGCACCATTCGCCTGGAAAGTCCCAAGCTCTTGGTGTGCACCGTGGACATGCCGTGCCCTGGACCTGACGGACCTAGCGAGTTCCTGAGTGAACACGCATCACTAGATGTATAATCATAAAATAGAGGTTTCCTAAAATGGAGGTGTCCTAAAATAGGGTTTTCCTAGATGTATACCTATATGGAGGTTTCCTATAGGGGTACCCCTCAATCATCCATAGATGGGATTTTCCACTATAAACCATGCATTTTGGGGTACCTCAATTTATGGAAACACCCTTATTACCCATCCTGAAGTATGGAAATTTCAATCATTCATTACAAACATGAGAACATCATTGAACATTTGATATTGTATCTACATCATAATGGTATACATATATATATACACATGTAAATGAATGATTATGCATGTATAGTATGATCATGAAAATAAATATAAATGAACATACATGTACATAATAACACATCAACATATGTGTACTCGTATCAAAATCATATATTTATATGTACATCTGAGTAGATCTGGATACACATTATATTGTACGTAAGTCTCACAACTGCGGAAGGAAGACTTGAAAGAAATGGTCATTGACATTACGCACCGTAGTTTGACCAATGCTCATAGACGAGCTGATGATTCACCATGGGCATGCACAAAGCAGCTGGTAGTTTCTCAAGATTTGCTGCCGGAAACATTAGACGTCAACCTGATCTTATGATAAATTATAGAATAATCCCAGCCCCTAATATGATATAAACACTCCTCAGAAACCATGGTTTAATAGGGAATTAACACTATTTGGGACAGTCTACGGTGTGTTTAGTAAAATCTGGGGATGAGATTACTATAGAATTGACTTCAGAAATGGTAAACGTGACGTCGCATGGTGTGAAATAGTCAACGAACACGGGAGTTGAACCAACAGAAATGATTGAACATGGAGCTTAAGCAAAGGGGACTGATCACTGATCCCTCAAAACTCAAACCTGTGATCTTGCTTTTACGCAACGAACATGGGATATAGAATTAATGCGTAGCAAACTCCAGAAACTCCAGGATTGCAGGAGGCTATCACAGGCACACAGGATTAGTGTTGGAGACTCGTCAAGGGCCATGAAACTCCCATCATCTCCCATCCCAACCCTCGAATCGTGTGATGGAAACGTATCAAAGCATCCATAAGTATATCTACAAATGGATATGTATATGCCAGAAAGTATTGTTTATTATTGTTACTAGAATAGTAGCAACAATAACAATAATAGTAATAGCAATAACAATAATAGTGATAATAATAACAATAATAGTAATCATAGAAATAACTATGATCATTATTACTTATTTTTTTAAATACCCTCTTGTAATCAACCGTGGTCATTGCAATTTTTTACCCTTTTTCAATGGAAGGAATGGGACCATGGGACCATCATCCATCCATTTTCGGATTTTCGAGCCCACCTTCGCGAGGTCCAGCGCAGATGTGCATGAGATGACCGATTGCATCCGGGCAGTTTCTTGGATTTCTTGGACTGCCATGGGACCCTGGGACCATCGAAGGGAAAACATGGGAGAAAGCACCGGGACTTTGATGAGATTGATCCGACAAGAATGGTGATATCTCATAAGATCATCCTTTGTATTTCGATTTTAGATGGGATTTATGGGATATTATGGGATATAATGTTGGATATCATGTAGATGGTATATGGGATATATTCATGTTAAGCCCTTGTAATTTGCTACAGAGTTATTTTGAATGGTACATTTATTGCTACAAATGATTTACATATTGATTTACCCCAAAGACATGGCGATAAACTCTAGAGTCAAAAATCAAGTTTCCAGCGGCTACACACCAGTTTTTGCTGGGTGATTTCACATCTTTTCTGTTTGAACACGCATATTTTAGTCTTGATCATCCAATATTTTTCAAAACATCTTTGGAATGGCTTGAAACCACCAACCAGCCTCATACAACCTATTAATATAGTTGGACCATCAACATATATCACTGGTTGGTGGTTTGGAACATTTTGATTATTTTTTCCATATATTGGGAATGTCATCATCCCAACTGACGAACTCCATCATTTTTCATTGGGGTGGCTCAACCACCAACCAGATTTTTAATCCAACGAAAGTCCTTGGAACATTGGAACAATAGAGGCTTCAAGATCTCGCGCCAAAACCTGGCAAAATTCCTGCGAGGTGGTCCGAATAGGAGCATTTTTTGCGGTGTCAAGCCATCATTTTTACGACCGAAGTCATGTTAAAGCAGCACTGGTTGGTGTTGTCAAACATGTTTGAATTGTCATAGAAATGACATGATGATCCCCAATGACAATCATCTTTTTTTTGGTGGCTCAACCACCAACCCGACCAATGTGCTGGTCAAATCCACATGTTTACAAAGGAAAATTGCTGGACCCTTTTTGGTAACCCGCAATTTTACTTTCCATCTATATACATCTATAGTAACCCTATAGCTGGTTGGTGGTTTGGAACATGAATGGATTAATTTTCCATTTCATATATGGGATGTCATCCTTCCCATTGACTTTCATATTTTTCAAGATGGTTAAAACCACCAACCAGATAGTGACTCCCCCTATAGTAATCCATCTATCTATTTAGGGGCTGCGAAAAAAACCGCGCGGTTCACGGAACCAATTGTCCGGCGCCGAGGCACAACTCGATCCAGGTCCAAGGAATGAGATTTCCTTCGTCATCGACCGAACCAATCAGCTAGGCCGGACGTCGGGAAATTGGGAGGGATGCCTATCTATCTATCTGTCTGTCTATCTATCTACCTATCTATCTATCTATCTATCTTATCTTATCTTATTTTATCTTATCTTATCTTATCTATCTAACCTATTTATCATCTATCTATTTATCATCTATCTATTTATCATCTATCTATCTTATCTTATCGTATCTTATCTTATCTTATCTTATCTATCTATCTATCTATGTATCTGTCTATCTATCTACCTGTCTACCTCTACTCCGATGTTCGGGCTGTAAATATATACATATGTATACATGTATATATATACATATGTATATGTATATGTATATGTATATATATACACATATGTATACATATATATATATATTTATGTAAGTATATATATATATGTGTATTTGTATATATATATGTATTTGTATATATATATATGTAAGTATATATGTGTATATATGTATATATATATAAGTATATATATATAGATATACATAATGTGTGTATATATACATTTATGTAGTGTATATGTATGTATGTATGTAATGTAATGTAATGTAATGTAATGTTATGTTATGTTATGTTATGTTATTGTATGTATGTATGTATGTATGTATGTATGTATGTATGTATATATATATATGTATGTGTATGATTGATCCATACTCATCTGTGCAGAGGCCATTTGACCATTTTCCCATTTGACCTTGAGGGCTACACCACCATAAACAATCCCTTCCCTATGACCTTAAACACCTCGCTGAGTTTTCGATATCTTTATTCTTGGGTCCAGCAAGTTTCAACTGGTGCCGGCCGAGGCAAGCGGCCCTACTGATTCTGATGTCTTGCTTCCGACATAAATTTCCGCGAGATGAAAAAGGGTGGGTCGTGGGGACCAAATACTACAGGAGGTGACCGGTCCAATAATAGCTGGTTAACAGGCCCTTACTATATAATCATTGTTGGTGGTTAAGAATCTATCCAGTGGTTAGGAGGGAACTCAGGAGCTAGTGGTATCTTTCTTCCAATATTTCCAATGAAATTTTTGGGAGCCAAGGACCTAAGGAGCTACGAAGAGTTTCCCCAGCACATGATAAACCTTGAATCAACTCTTATTATTTGAATGGGAATTCCAGGATCTTAAAATGGAGCTACGTAAACGTACCATTTTTCAGTTCATATTTTTGGGGGTATATCCTCTTACATAGGCCTTATATATGCTAGGTACCTCCAATTTACCCTCTGGTAAACTACCACAATGGAAAATCACCATTTTCAATGGGTAAATCCACCATAAATGGCCATTTCCACCTAAGGAATAGGCCAAAAATATATGGTAGGTACCGTACCTTTTTTTGCGCTGGCCAGCATGGCAATTGATTATTTGGGGGTCACCCTTGGGTGGGACTACAGTCGAATTTTGTCTCCAACTCCCAAATATATATATATGTATATGTATATGTATATGTGTATGTGTATATATATATATGTATATGTATATATATATATATGTATGTATATATATATAATATCGAAATGTCAAATTCAACAAATGAATAGTTGATACCAAATAGCCTCTGGTAATTTGTTACATAGCTAGGGGAAAACACACAATCCTTAAAAGGATTTTTTTGAAACTAGATGGGCCATCTATACCATTGCAAATTCTTTAATTACCGGATGGTAATATCCCATTCATTCCAGTTGTATCCCATTTTGTGTGTTTGGTTACATTGGAGCCCCCAATTTAATCCCATTATATATATATATGTTTACCATCTGGTTATTTAACATAGCCATGGAAAGATCCACCCATTTTATAGCTAGGTAAACCATCTATTTCGATTAGGGCCATGGCTTCCATGGCGAACTGTTAGTCATAACCAGGTTGGGTATATATGTTTCTGGATGAATTGTAGTGACCTGCGCGTGACGTCACTGGAATGATGGTGAATGGATTGTGGGAATCATGCCCAAAAAGTTCACCATTTCATCACAATTCAGCCAGAAACAGTAATGGATTGCCATAAAAAATCGATTGAACCACCATTGATCACATTGATTGTCCCAGCAAACTTTATTGGTTGTTATCCCATAATGTATCTATATAAACATATATATTGCTATAATATATCTTATTATACAATCCCATTGGATATATTTGTTGATCCCATGATATAATCCCATTGGATATCACATTCCATTGTATATGTTACCCTAGGCTAGACGTCTACATGGACCCGGACATCGGATGGGTAGTTCAATCCCTTGTTTTTGTTGCGAAACAAATGGATACCCGGCCTGGTAAACATACGAAAAACTGATGGGAAAATCACCATGCATGCATTTTCAATGGGTAAATCCACTATTTCGACTGGGCCATGGCTTCAAGTTCGCTTTTTGTAAACGTTTACCAGAGGGTAAGTTCCATTAATCCCATTAAAATCACCATAAAAACCCATTAAAATCCCATGGACAATCACCATTTTCAGAATGGTTTACCAGAGGGTAGTAACCATAACCAGCAAAGATTTTTTTTTTGTGGACTACCGATGGATTAAGATGGACGACCACCATTTTTTTTACCGAGGCCACCTCGGTGTCAAAAAGAAACGAAGATTTTTCACGTGGACATTGTGACATAGCACCCCCAAAAAGATAGAGATAGTTTGATCCTACTAAAACAGTGGTGAATTACTTTTCTGTCTACATGCTATTTATAAAGATATTGATTGACTAGAGATGATCGATTGAGAGAAAATGGAGATGTGAAAGGAAGGATCATGAAACGAAGAAGACTTGGGAAAATTCAACCAACAACGGATGACCCAAAGTCGAAAAGATTCAAGAAGATTCACAAGCCTAGTCATATTCCCCTACTATAATTATGATCCATGAAACGCCTCCCCCAGAAATAATGCGTTAATCCGGGATAACATCACATATTTTCAACCATATTTTGGGGTCTTTCATAAGCGGATGGGGGTAGCCACCATCCATGATCAGACACTATGAACAATACTATGAACAACACACCGATAGTGTATGGTGTGTATGGTATGATACTATTAACATTTATTAACATCTGTTAACTATCATGCTGAATCATACTGTTGAAGTACTAGAACAAGTGCTGTTCACCATTGGCATGATGGGATGATTCATCAGAGATTATATCGTCAACACACCAATCCCTCTTGGTCCTTCATAAACACCATGGCTGCTGTCGCCATGCCTTTGGATGGAGGCGCTCGGCCGGATTTTGTCGTTTCGGGTTTCCGTTGTTGGCAACCTTCAGTTCGGTATTTTTTGTTGGCGGCCATAAAAACAGGGAGATGAACCAGCCAACAAAAATTATGTGTGTTTTGCGCTGGGTATCTAAGTTTTGTCATTTAATTTTTACATTTAAAACTGAACGTAAACCCAGAATTGGTTTAGGAACCCTGCAAAGTTGCATATTAAGAATGCCAAACTCATGATCTCCAGCTTTCTGTGGTCACTTGCTTTGACCTGTCGATACCTGTCGATTCCGGTGTTTGACGATTGCAGCAATCTTACATGACCATGTCCCATCCAATAGTGAGTACCAACAGCTCTTGCTGTTGGTCACATCTCTACCATCTGGTTATGACTAACAGTTTGCCATTTTATAGCTAGGTAAATCACCATTTTTAATAGGTAAATCACCATTTTATAGCTAGGTAAACCGGTAAACCTCTATAAATGGGCCAGCAATCCCATGGCGAAGTGTTAGTCATAACCAGCTGGTAGCCGCATTTTCATGGCTTAAACCCAGGCATTTGCTGGGTAAAAAGCGGTATTTTTGCTGGTAAAAACCTGGATGTGCATCCCACGAATCGTTTTTGTGGTTTGTAAACCATATATGAACCATATATAAACCATATACAAGTGGGGATATTCCATTAATATAAGTGGGGGTATTTACACATTTACTAAGTAGCTTTCCTGGCACACCGTGTCTGCCTCAGCAGGTGCAGGACCCGCGGGTGCGGCACCCTTCGAGACGGCGTTGCAAGAGGCGGAGACAAATTCGTGGCTGCTTATACAATGGGCGAGTCATAAAACCAATATAGCATCTTAATCCCTATAATATATTATTCCATTATACTAGCTGGTTTATAGGGATTCCCCGTTCTTGGATTACTACAATCCCCTATAATATATTGGGTAGTAAGGGTAGTATAATCCCCTATAATCATCAACCAACAGGGGTTTTGAACACTGCTCACAAAATATATCGACTAGCATATTAATTGATATTGATTCTAACGGTTAATATTAACATCGAAAAACATGATTCCTATTATTTGGAGGTCTCCTAAAATGGGGGTACCCCAACATGGATGGTTTATAATGGAACATCCGAAATCTAAATGGATGATTTAGGGCCCCCCCCATGGATTGGAAACCTTCATTAATATCTATACAATGTGGCTATACCACCCATTGTATGGTATACCATATACACTGGCTATATATATATATACATATATATATATACATATATATATATACATATATATACATATATATATACATATACATATACATATACATATGTAGTAACACCATTTGCCACGAATGGGCAACCATATGGGTATACCATCAAATCGGCTATTTTCCATTTTGCAATGATTCGTCAGACATATTTGATGTAAGTCCATATGGGTGTGTCTGCAAATGGGGTTATACCCCATGAAATTGATCCGTTGGAATTGGGGAAGATGCCTATTTTTTGAGCCAAAGCCATACCCGGCCTGGTAAACATAGAAAAAGTTATTCAAGCCATGGCCACAGAAATAGTTGATTTACCCATTAAAAGAAGGTGTTTTCCCCTGGTTATGTTAGTGTACCAGAGGGTATATTTTATGGTATAACAATGATATCATAAGATTACATGAAAATCACCATTCTCAATGTTAAATTACCAGAGGGTAATGCATGATAATGCCATAAATTGGGGCATGATCTGACCGTTCTTTTGGGGGATCACTGCCGATCACCGTGGCCGGCTTTCGCCTCGTGCCTCAGGCGCAGGTTCGGCTGTTGGCCGCCCACGGGGCCGCCCTGGCTACACTGGAGGCGGATTTGGGGAAGGATTTGGGGAAGCGAACAAAAATCCGTTCAACATTTCTTAGGGGATATAAAGGGAATATAGGATATATATATATATATAATTAAATAAATAAACAATTGAACATATATAATGGCCATATACATATATAATGTGTGTATATATTATATGTATACACATTATATATATATCACTGATAAGCATCATGGATTTTGACCAGCAAAAATCTAAAATTTCACCAATCCATTGGGGATTGTTGCCGGTGGGAAAATGGATAGATCAAGCGGTTTTTTTGAGCGGTAGACAAAGCCACATGTTTCACCCCAAAATGGCTACCCTCTGGTTATGACTAACATAGCCATGGGAAATGACCCATAGAAATAGATGGTTTACCTATTAGAAATGGTGATTTTCCATGGCTATGTTAAATAACCAAATGGCTATAATTTACCAAAATTGCAGCGCAATTCTGAAAGAGAGGTGATTGAGTTTTCAAGCTCATCAGTAGATTTTATGGCACCATGATATTTATTCGGGTAGTATGGTCAGTCATCAGGTTTGCTTTTTTTCAAACCTTGGGTACCTGGGCTGCCAATGAGTTGCCATTAGTGAAACTCAGGGGGATCTAACTGGTTGAACTGAGGGCGGATTCAACCAACACCGGGATATCACCTGCAAAAATTGCGGATGATTCAGTCCTGATTTTCACAACCATCGCGTGAGATTGACCCTGCGAGTTTTTTCATGTTTTTTCCACAGATTGCCAGAGGGCTGACCTAACCGAAACTCATTTCACTCACCGGTTTGGGATAGAATGAAGCAACATGGGGTTACATCAAGCAGCGAGACATTCTCGCTGTGACTTGATGACTTGGATGGGTTAAAATGGGGGGGTATCCCCATTTTGGACACCTCCGAATGTATCGTATATCCTTCGTCTGGTGTCTGGTTAGTGGTGACTGGAACATTAGAATTTTGTGGGGTTACTTACCTACCAAAATGGTTGTTTTATGGGATTTAATGTCTGGTTGGTGGTTTGGAACATGAATGGATTATGACTTTCCATTCAGTTGGGAATGTCATCATCCCAACTGACGAACTCCATCATTTTTCAGAGGGGTGGCGAAAAACCACCAACCAGGTGTTTTTTTTCTGCATCGAAAGCTATTTGGATGAAACCAGGCATCATGGCTGAGAATCATACTGTGGATGGTTGCGAACGAAATCCTGCATCACCAATTTAGGATGGTTTTTCAACCCTATAATGGGATATGTAAACCATCGTTTTCAACTGGTGATTCGGATTTCGCTGGCCCATCCACCGTTTTTGTCGCCAGTTATATGTAGGATATACCACAGTTAGACTCTGAGGATCGATCGCCGAAATGGGCCACTGTCTAGAAATGGGCAACCTCCAAAGAGATAGAATGTTTCTAAATTAGAAAAAACATCAGAGATAGTCACTATCTTTGTCAATGATGATAGCACTCTGATTGTTATTGATAGCCACTGTGGCACATGAAACATCAGCCAAAATCCAGTGGTTGGTGATCATTTACCGCTTTAAAATGGGATCATACCCCGTTTCAGCCCTCATTCGTAGCTATGCACCTGGATGGGTTGTGATGGATCGACTTGGCTCAGCTGTGAAACTGAACATGTCCATGTCAGCAACAGGGCATGGGTCATGGGAGAACCAGCCCACTTTTCCCGAAATCGGAGGGTTCCCTACCCCATTTGGAAGCATATGGACGATCATGGAATATCAACAGGAAACAACAACATGATACCCTCTGGTAGTTTAACAAAGCTATTGAAGCCATGGCCCAGTCGAAATAGTGGATTTACCCAATGAAGATGGTGGATTTTCCCATCATTTTGTAGGTTTGAGGGTAACATTGACAGAAAAACAGTGGAATGGGCTCCAGTACAACTATTGCGCAAGAATGGGCTCTATTAAATGGAAAAACGCAACTATTGTTAATTCCAGTACAACTATTGCCCAACAGTGGAATTGACTATTCAATAGTACAGCGCAACGATTCACCATCAAAAAACCGCGCCACGTGAATTCACTGCGACGGAGACTTGCTGCGGATGATCTGGTGATGGGTCTGAGGTTTCAGAGATGTCTCTTGAGCTGGAGAAAACGATGAGAAACGGCTGGATTTTGGGGAGAAACATGGATAAACCAATTGGCGACTTGATGAAGATTTAGAGCCACGAAACATTGGGAGATTTTTCATGGGGATTTTTTTCATCACCAAACTGAACATGATATTTGGGCATAGTACAAGGTTTTTTTGCCCCAGTTGGTTAGTTCAGTTGGTTAGTACGCAACTGGTTCATCATCATTTTCCCGTGATTTTCAAACTGCCATATCTGCCATGGGGTCAGCCATTTGGTGGCCATCACTTGTGGTGAAAAAAAGCCCCAGATATATAATCAGCCAGGCTTCTGGAAAACTTCTGGATCCATGTTGAGGAAAATATTTCGAATCTTTGTGGAGTACTTGAGACAATTTTTTGAAACCTGGTTGGTGGTGACTGGAACATTAGAATTTTGTGGGGTTACTAAGCTACCAAAATGGTTGTTTTATGGGATTTAATGGCTGGTTGGTGGTTTGGAACATGAATGGATTATTTTTCCATTCAGTTGGGAATTTCATCATCCCAACTGACGAACTCCATCATTTTTCAGAGGGGTGGCGAAAAACCACCAACCAGATAACAGCTATTTTCAGGTCAGTGAATTGCTTTCAGCCAGAATCTATGATCCATTGGTACCCTAACTCTTGAGCCTCGCCCGAGCACTTGTGAGGTTTATACCTCCTGCAGTTGGCTGCCACTGCTACGGCAACAGCACGCTGTGAGGATGCAGGCGAGGTTGGGCAGCTGATTTTACCGTTATTTACAGGGTTTTAAGCATTAAGGTGAATATTGTGGACAAATGGTTGGTGGTTTGGAACATGAATTTTATTTTTCCATATATTGGGAATGTCATCATCCCAACTGACTTTCATATTTTTCAGAGGGGTGGCTCAACCACCAACCAGAAATGATGGTTGATTGGTCATTAGAAAGGGTTATGATAAAGGGTTGTAGTATCTGATATATGGCTGGAAAAAAGCACAGGCGATTAAGATGATTTTAAACACCCAAACATGGAGTTGAAGAGAGCAGCCTGGCTGTACAACCGTCAGCCGGATGTTTTTTTCACATCGATGGGATCCAGGTGGTTACTCACCACATCGATGGTATCCCTGCTATGGCGGGTTGGAGGGTTATGGCTTAGGAGGGTTGAAACTCAAGACACAACAGAACAGACGTGCCACCATCCAGTGGTTCAAGAAGGAACAATTGTGCTCAGTTGCTGTGCTTTCAGGTTTCTCAACAATTTTTCGCTTTTGGTATTGAATATAATCTCACTTTTTGTTATTCCCCTCGACAGGATGAAACCGCGCAATGTTTTTCTACGCTTTTTCTCATAGGCACGGTGGCGCACAAGGAACTCTACCCATCGTTTTATACGTTTTACAGGGTTTGGGTGGGGTAGGGTGGGGAAAATAACGTTCATGTCAACTTGCACACGTACTTGATGCTGCACGATGTTCACTGGCAACATACGGGTCTTTGCCAGCATACAGAGACCGGATTCTGACATATTGACTATATATATATATGACATATGATATATGAATATATATATATATGTATTATGTATATATATATGATATATATATATATATATATATATATGAGATATATATATATATATGTTATATGTATATACATAATGTGGTAGACCCAATTATAAACCATCCCTTGTATCACCGAAGATGGGTGGTGAAACCCATCCCCAAGTTGTGGTCATTTATTCTGGGATTTACCACATATCATACACAATGACATATCACATACCAATCATATATCTACTGACTACTAGCTGTTACTAACTGCCTCATGATACACATTCTTATAAATTTCTTATCTATATAATATATATAAAGACATATTTATACACATCTGGGTAAACTGTAACATACTGTAACAACCTCACTGCGACCTCACTGCATTAAAGATTAGTAAGAGGTGACTATCCCAATGTATCCCTATTTCAGGTGAGTGAATTCGAATCGAATAATTTACCCAGATTCATTACTAACAATGGCTCTCTAATAGCTATATCCATTATATATCCATGAAATATCCATGAAATAGGGCTTTACATCATCCCAACTAATTATATACTATAATATATCATTATATAGTATATACAATTATAGTACTATTATTCATCCACTATTATTATGGCCAAGCATCCACTATCATTGTATAAGGCTATATCCCAATATAGATATTTTAATACTATTATCATCCATAGATATCCATACTTATATTGATGGATATTTATTGGATATGATAAATGATATCATCCCAACTTCAGCGCTTCCGAGGCTCGCTACTTCAGCTGCTGCCGGATGCCTCAGGCGTCTTGCGCGACAGCGCGCTGCTGGAGCATCCGCTGGAGAACTTCACCGAGGCCCTGGGAGGACACCGCTGGTAGGACACACTTAGGAAGTGGTTGACATCAGGGGTTTATATCAATGTATATATAGTATATACAGTATATATATATATATATGTACATATATATATGTATGTAATGTATGTATGTATGTATGTATGTAATGTAATGTAATGTAATGTAATGTAATGTAATGTAATGTAATGTAATGTATGTATGTATGTATGTATGTATGTATACATATATATGTATATATTATAGATATAATGATATGTTCCCAGTTCTACATGGTTAAATATGCTTACTAACCCATGAAAATGAAGCATTTGGATGAATTTGATCATCACCTCACGTCACTTTGCGTCGAATGATGATTAGGATTGGGGAATCGTCAGGTAAATCCAACTGGGGTATCTCCGGATCCAAGTAGGTTTGGATGTAGAAAAACTACAGTTTGCAGATCGTTTCCCTTGGGAAACGATGGGTTTTTACATATCTATGTCAATTCATTGTATACTTGGGGGTGCAGGTACAGTGGTAAGTTTATAAGTGGATATCTAGTCGTAGCTAGAGGGGTTATATCCCAAGTTATTGCAATATTCATTACTGCAGCACCAAGTAAGTTTCGCCAGGTGGTGGCTTCGGAATGGGGAAATGTTGGTAAAGATAACTCCAATAACTGTTGGGTTTATGGGAAATACCCTCTGGTAAACTAACGTAACTATGGTAAATCACTGTTTTTAATGGGAAAATCCACTATAAATGGCCATTTTCAATAGCTATGTTAAATTACCAGAGGGTATATATAATTATATATATATATATATCAAACTAGTGAATGGGGAGCACCTTTTTTCTAGATTTCTGTTGGCAAACCACCCCCCAGTTTTCGTGAGAAATTTGATGATCAATGGACAGATTGAGATGATTCCATGCTTTGCGCTTCGCTGAATCGTAGGTGGGTCCGTTCACCAACCCTCTTGGGATTCCTGGGGTCTCTTCCCCCATTCCAACCCACTCTTGGGACTGATTGGATAGTAACTATTCCCCCATAGTTTATGAACATTTATGAACTATCATGAAGATTTATACACATAACTTTAATAGTGGACTTGGTCTCCTTATGAACAATAGCTGGTTGGTGGTTTGGAACATGAATGGATTATTTTTCCATTCAGTTGGGAATTTCATGATCGCAATTGGTACACCACCAAACAGATAGTTTATGACATCTATTGATGTTAAAAATTGGTTTTCACATCCTGATAGTCTCCCCATAGGATGGAACCCATCTGTCAGGGTGAACCGGTGAACCGTGTGTGGTTCAACAATGGATCCCTATCTGGCTTGGTTATTAGTTATCCCGGCTATGATGGGTAGCTATATTGATATCCCAGGGGTATTAGTTAACCCGATTTTTTCATCAATCACGTAGGTTAATAACCAATCAGGTAGGTTAATAAGCCGATTATTGCGGAACCAATCAGCCATCATGATCAACTTCTGTATGTTCCCTTTATTGTTGCTCAAACAACAGGTTTTTTTTGGAATAAAAATCCCCGAATCTGATGGGAATCGGAAAAGCTGGGTGAAGTTTTTGGCGACCCCGTCGGACCTCACCATAGATGATGGCCTTCATTTCTGACTTGGGACATATGGAGGTTTCCGTTTCGTCATGGGGGTTCCCCCAGTTCTCATCCATTTTTTATTGGGATTTTCCTTAACCATCCAGCTATTGGGGTACCCCCATGACGAAACGGAAACCTGCATATGATCATTTCTCCAGATGGGCTGGGAAGTCCTGATGAAGAATCATCAAAGGAAGTTTAGTTGGCACACTTCCGAGTTACGGGCGCATGTCCATGGTGGGTCTTTTCATCATGGGAACCACAGAGGTAGCAATACTGGTTGGTGGTTTGGAACATGAATGGATTATTTTTACATTTATTGGGAACAATCATCCCAACTGACTAATATTTTTCAGAGGGGTTGCGAAAAACCACCAAGCAGAATAGCATTTGGCAAGTGGAAACAGTAGATGATAGTGACAGTCGGTCATTGATGTCGAAACTCACCAAGGTTTTTTTTCTCGAAACTTCTGCTTCGGCGCGGCCAGGCATTATCTGGTAGGAACAGCTCACCTATGTATATCTAGCCGAGCTAATCTGGTTTAGGAAACATGACGATTTCCCTTGGCAGCAATAATATCAAGAAACCAGGTAGATTAACAACCCACTCGTGGTATGTTTTTGCAACAGGTATTAACCCAACAGGTATTAACCCAATTAAAATATCATAAACTATGTCTGGTTCGTGGTTTCAAACATGATTTTTATTTTCCATTTCATATATGGGATATCATCCTTCCCATTGACGAACTCCATCATTTTTCAAGATGTTTCTTTAACCACCAACCAGATCTATATTAACTAAATAGCAACCTGTATTATGATATTTTAATATATATATATATTATCAAAATTAATTATCTATAATACAGGTATTATAATACTTATTATCAACCATTAAAATACTATACAGGTTATCTAATAGCAATCTATATTACTATAATACTATCTATATTATCAAAAAAGGTATTTTGCTTCCCACACTTTGCCATCGACGCACTCCCACAAACTCCAACGCAAAACTCCAGACCAACACCTCGACGCCGGACGAGCTGGACGAGACAGGTGCCATGATGGCACTGGGTGCAGCGTCGAAGATGTGGGAAGTGAAACATCCAATGCCAAGAAGATGAGATTTCAAGGAGATTTTATAGTGATTTGGTGGGAATTCATGGGGATATACTTGGGATGATGGGAAAAACTAAAGCCCTCTATTTCATTGCAAAAAACATGTTTTCCTGTAGATTTTACCGTGAACCAATCTATTGAAATGCAAACATATGAGGATTTACTTGAAAAAACGTGACTTAATTGACACATCCAAGAACTGAGAATTCAGCTGAAGAACTAGCGATGCCCCTTTTGAGCATCATTTTGATGTGGCAAAGAAAAACAACACGCAGGGAGTTACGCAGGAGTCTAACCAACGAAACACGTGGGGATTGAATGGGGATGCCAGCAACACAACATACGGATGTTCACTTCACCAACCAGCACCGACCAAAGTCCACAGAAGACTTTGTCTGGATATGGGGTATAGTCTGGTACACCAAACTTGCATTTTCTGAAACCAGGAAGTACCGTATCATGAAAACCAGTGGAAGTTTGGATACTGCACAAAACCTTTGAAATGTCATCGGTACATCGGTATATCCCGTAAATAGGTACTCTGCATGAATCCAGTTTGAAAAATTCAAACGATTAAACAGGATACACACACATATATATATAATATACATAGAATTATATACATTTTGGATAAACTATGACCTCACTGTGACGTCATTGGAACGATGGGTAGGACAATGGGAGAATCATCCCCAAATGGCCGAACTATTCAGCTATTTTCAGGTTGGATTAGTATAATTCAGCCAGATTTTTCTCATTGGGGTATATCCAAATGCTACATATAGATGGGCAATGTCATATCAGTATTATCAATCTTTCGTATAATTGTTACAGTTATATACAGCAACTTTTCTCTGTATTTCATGATTTCCAATGGTTGGGCCCAGACCAACAGACACAGGCTCCAAGGCTTTTCTTAAGCAATACATATGTTTCCAAACATCAATGGCCATTCCAGGAACCTAAATTGGAGGTACCTACCATATATAAGGCCTATTCTTTAGGCCTATGTAAGGGAATATCCCCACCAAAATATGGACACTATGGTACAGTCCTTCCATTTTGGGATCCTGAAATTCCCATTGATATAACATCAGAAGTCATTTGGGTATAGGTACATGGTATATCATGGTATGTGGTATGAATAATGAGATGTTTACCACCTATCAATTGGTGCAGGATTTCGCAACCATCCACAGTATGTTTCCAAAACCAGGATATAAGATAGTTTCCTGTTTTCCATAATGTTTTCCCATGTTTTCCCTATGTATCTATAGTTAATGGGGATTATAAACCAACTTATTCCCATTGAATATGTATTGCCATATTTTGGGGGCACAAAAACGGTATATCCCCTTACATAGCCTTTACATAGGCCTTATATATGGTAGGCACCTCCAATTTAGGTTCCTGGAATGGCCATTGACATATTCATAGAATTGGATGATGGGAAGATTGAAACCGGAAAGCCCTATCCTATATTTGATGGTAAAGACCCATGGGTTTCCGGTTAAGATTTTCCCTTAACTAAATCCAATGACATATTACATACTGGTTGGTGGTTTGGAACATTTTTTATTTTCCATAATATATGGGATAATCCTTCCCATTGACTAATATTTTTCAAGATGGTTAAAACCACCAACCAGCATATGTTTCCAAACATTGGAATGGCCATACGCAGAAAGCATCGACTTCCAGGTGCGCAGAGCAATGGCACCTGGGTGAGCCACTTGACGAGGCGCCAGCAGAAAAAAGGGGTGGTTCACTGTAGGATAATGATCATTGAGTCATTAACTTGTTTTTATGTGGTTATATGAATTTTATATGGTTTATATGGTATATATATATATATGTATATGAAACTATATAAGCATCTAAAGACGAGTGTGGTGAAGCATGGTGAAGCACCACGTATTAAACCTCTTGTCATTTTGACCGTTTGAGCTACAGCCACTTCATCGGTCCAAACGCAGGTCCAACCTGATGTCCAATCCGGTCCAATCAGGTTCATGGATCCAATACTAAAGCGATATAATGTCAACCCCGGATGAGACTAAACCATGGTTTATTAATTAGGGGGGTACTCCTCCAATAGTCATAATCCAATACTTAAATGGTACCCCCCCAATTAAACAGCCTAGGGGTCTATTAATCCAGGGTTGACATTATCCAGCATATCCCCATGATATTTATCCATACCCTCTGGTTATGACTGTTACACTTCGCCATGATATGGAAGCCATGGCCCAAAAAACGAAAGTTCGATGGTTTACCGAACTTGAAAATGGGTGGATTTCTTTCCATGGCTAGCCGTGTGAATGTCATAACCAGATGGTAAGCCACGTGGGTTTCATGGTGTTTCATCCCTTGATCTCCCCTTTTTTGAACCAAAAAAGATGGGGATTCACCCAACGAAAATAGACGGTTGACCATCGAAAAATGAATGTACCATCTGGTTATGACTAACATAGCCATGGAAAATCCCAACCATAAATGGAGGTTTTAATGGGAAAATCATCTATAAATGGGCCATTTTCCATGGCTATGTTAAATAGCCAGAGGGTAATGTGACCCAATAATGAGCTCTAAATGGGATTGAACACCTCGAGAAATTGGACTTTGCTTATGAAACATGATGATGTAGGCAACAAAGGATGGGTAAACCGGCTGGTGCAGGGTCGTTTAACGGTTTATATAATTCTTGTCATTGTGATCCCTTTGAGTGTCATCCTCAACCATTTTTTTGGTTCCCAAGGGTACTACTTGGGGATACCCGCCTAGCGATTGGGAGGCACAAAAAATAGCAGGGCATAATGATCCAGTCGTTTGTGCAAATGATGTATCGTATCAGTTGTTGCCATTTTGTGTTTCGCACAGGTGTCGAACTGATCTGGTGGTCTCAAAGATCTTTTGTTTTTAAAAATGAAATCGGATGATTACCCTCTGGTAAACATACAAAAAACTATGGAACATCACAATTTTTAATGGGTAAATCTACTGTAAATGGTCATTTTCAATAGCTATGTTAAATTACCAGAGGGTATCCCCCATAACAAACATCTTTTCCAGAGGGTGGCTGCAGCACCAACCAGTGATATATTTGTTGCTGCCTTGCACTGGCAACCTGGTTGGGACACTTCTTTCATCTTCTCTGCATTAGGTCAGAGTAAATTGGTAAACGGTCCTGAGAAATTCATAGAAATTCCACACACTTCTAGGTTTTGCCTTTGAACTGTTTTGTTGGTTCCCATCTGGTTATTTAACATAGCCACAGAAAATGGCCCATTTATGGTTTACCTGGGTTTACCTATTAAAAATGGTGATTTTCCATGGCTATGTTAGTCATAATCAGATGGTATATAATTATTATATCTCCCATTTATCCGCATGAATATCCATCAAATATCTGATTAATATTTCCATCATCCCATTCTTGATGGTTAATATCCCATTAATATCCTATAATCAATGGGAATTCCATTGGGTCTGCCACCTGGCCCCGGCGTCGTGAAGGACTTGGCTCGACTGGGTCACAGCGGGAGTGCGAGCACAGGAGCGGAACATACCGGGTTAAATCATGTTAATTCCAATTTTTTGAAGGTAAAATCCTGATTTGTTGATGTTTGTTTTCGGTGCATCCGAAATTTGGTCAGTGAGATTGTTAAATCCTGGAATGTTTTGTTGGTTTATC
>Ga0126342_10003663_pt1 | contig 25603 bp, 17 predicted proteins | sample Cyp1metagenome_FD_92528 | JGI IMG/M metagenome (GOLD analysis project Ga0126342, IMG submission 92528) | Coral microbial communities from Lord Howe Island, Old Settlement Bay, Australia - Cyphastrea 1 metagenome | ecosystem: Host-associated > Invertebrates > Cnidaria > Coral ... | reverse complement strand
GGTGCAGATGTGGGAAGAACCCTCAAGCTTCCCGAGAGTCGAGCCAAGGAACTGTAGGTGGTTCCAAGATCGATACCAATCGCGGTCTTCTTGGCCATGATGAATTGAGCTCCAAAAATGGAAAAAGAATGAGATTACTAAGAGACTAAGAGTCAGTTTTCAGCTCGAGCAGCACAAACACCAGGACATCTCTAGAAAGGCGTGCACATAAGAAACATGCAATGCTTCTCTCTCCAAATATTGTCCCTACCGTCAAGTTGATATCTGCATTCCTCCCGATCCACATAAGAAGAAATTATCTGAAATTGAAACAACTTCCCCCTCCTTTGCACAGCTTGGTCACTGGCTGTGAAGCCATGTAGTACCGGATTTCTGGAGCCCTCGGCGCAAGTAACTGCAACGCGTCTTCTGTGTGGAAAATGGCCCAATCCACTTCTTTCCTTCTTTTACACGCCTGGCGGCCTATCTGAGACCATTGCTTGACAACACCGTGGCAAAGGATGACCCTAGTGCCCTTCTCTATGCTTTCGTGTTGCTTTGACAGGAGGACTGCATGTTACTCTTCCTGCTGCTCTGACACAGGGCCAGAAGAAATTCCAACATCTCATTTACATTTCGTGACTGTTTGGCTGCATTGCTATCCGATGTCTATCCTAAGGACTTCGTCGCCTACAGTAACTCGAATGTTCCTTGGCACCTGTGTGTGGTCGGAATGAGGCAGACAGAGGTAAGACATGGTAAGACAGTATCCGACCATAGGGATACTGGGAACTGCCACGCGCATTGTGCTTTGAAGGAAGAGAGCTCACTCCACCTGCGGCCGTGCTTCGCTGCTTTTATAGGCAATATGAATATGAAGAAGGGGGCAACTGCGCAGGGCTTGTGTTTCGAACATACCAGAGATCCCCAGAGTCCTCAAAACGACCCCCGCCAGTTCTTCCCTGCCTCGGCTCTTCCGAGCGTCCCCAGTTGAGTAGTCAGTTTCATCCACGAAATGTTCTCAGCTGCTGCTTCAGCTCATCTGCCAGCTGAAATGACTCACTCTGCTCATCCAGTAGGTGATCAATATCCGATTGCAAGGCCGTAACAGCTGCACCTGAGCCGAAGGGACAGCCGAAGGGACAACCAATAGTGTCGAAAGCTTGGACCGCTGCATTTGGATGGGTTTGGAATGAAGGTTCCGCTGAGAATTCATGGGTGAACCTCGGCCACCCTGGCACCAGAATCCATGTCGATGCTGAGTGTGGACCTATATTTGAGGCTCCTGCGACCCTCAAAGCTGAACTTTGCAACTGCCTCTCGAAGTTCGTGCAGCCTCTTCATTTCTGCTTCCTTGGCCAAAATACTTCAGAAACAAGGACACCGTGCAAACTGTTCTAACACGGGCAAAGGAGGAAGATAAGGGGGAGGAACATGTGGATGCACGAGCAGTAGGACAAGGAGGATGGAATTGATACCTGAGAAAAAAGAAATTGGAAGGATGACCATGGTTGCGTCACCAATAAGACTCACAAACCTACAAATGACCCTGTTCTGTTGAGGGTGGTGAATACCATTTGTTTTCTTACGTAAGTGTGATGGACGGGTACAACGAAGACTGTATTTGACGGGCAAGTGAGAGTTGGCAAGCTGGTACCTTCCTGGTCCTCATCCCCTTCGCATCATTTTGACAAATAGGCCCATAACATCCCATAACTAGGGCCCAGAATCCACCGTCTGCTGCTCAATGGGCACGTTGCTGGTCTCCACTTTGGCATCATCATGTCTCTTTCCTGATCTGCACGTCTGACCTCCAGTGTTGAAGTTGACTGAGTCATGAGGTCACAATTAGTCACTATTGTATCCTTGATGATGGGCCATCATGTGATGGTTTCGGAAGCCATCCAGAAACGAAATGACCTGTGGGTCTATGGTCTTGTTCCTGGGATCCCTGCCTTTGTTTGCGAACGGCAACGGCGGCACCGGCTTCGTCGAAATTTCGACACCTGGTGGGGAGTCGAAATCCCGAGGATTTCGTGCCTTTTTTTGTGGCGCTTCTCTCGCTTCCAGCCTGGTGCACCTCGGGGTGGGGTGAGCCCAGTCAGGGGCGATTGCCATCCCAAGTCCTCAGCAAAACAAAGGCACGTCCGAATCCATCCTCCCTCCCCCTAAGTATCCCTAAGTCGCAACCAGGAGTCGACCCAGACCTGTCCGTTCTCCAAGGCTTTGGTTACAACCTCACTGGGCACAACTTCACCTGACTTATAGATGTCTGCTAACACTCCACAAATACTTCAAGGCGCTAAGTATTGGACCTGTTTAGAAACGTTGGAAGGGTTGGATGCCATGATTTCCAGAACGGAGTGAAACCCTTCAAGTATGGTATGGCACTATGTGATGATTGTGTTCTTTGTCATTGTCCGGCCTGTGACACCGTGACTCATCAAAGCTGATCTGAACGTCGACAGAGTTCTGAACTTTCGCAAATATTTGCTCCGTGCATAGCAAACAGAAAGCAATATACAAATGAGTCACGACTAGTCAAGTCAGCTCTTCAAAGGTCATACAAATTACCATCTTGCAAAGCTGCAGCCAAAAAGCAAACAGCAGCTGAAACAATTACTTTATGCTCAAACATGTCAACTTTTTGTGCCACCATATCGAAAGATCTGGACCGTCAAGTCAAGGATTTGGGAAAGAGATTCTTCATGATTGTTTTGCCAGGGCCACAATCTGCTAGCAACCATCAAACACCATAAGGCCCGGCATCCAAACAATGCCAGACAAGTTGAATCAAGAAATGAACGTGTCCAATGATTTTCATGTTTTAGCCGCTGTCAACTTGTTTCATCACTGGTCCTTTGGTTCACAAAAGCCTGCCCAGTGTCCGACCTTCGGAGTAGACTTCCTGCTGTCAACACCTGTGGTAAAGAAGAAAGTACAGGTGGGCCAACAAGGAAGAATTGAATGGAAAGGAATAGAAGAGCAGAAAATCATGATCTAATCACGAGCTCATCGGTTAATAGTCTATGCAGCACTCGCAGCAATAATATAGCAAAACTTTTTAAACTTGTACTGTGCCCAACAGCAATGAAATCACACCAAAGTCATGTAACATAAACTTCGCTAAACTTCTCAATAGTATCTATAAAAGCAAAGACTGCCTTGGGGCTTGACAAACGGCCCATTAACATATTGTGACAGCAATGGCTCATTTTTCTCCCTCGCAGGGTCTGATGGGCTGCTATCCGCCATGCAACTGTCACCTTACCATCCACTGCTCGTCTCAAAACAAACTACTCATTGTTTGAAACAGAAATGACAGAAATACCCCTCACATCGCCTGAGATTTCCTGACATTGACATTGGGTTGCTGGCCGTGCCATTCCCGCGGTGTCCGCACGATCCTGAACCGATCACACCGTCGCCACCAGATCCACCAAAGCAAGGATATCTGACAGTCCTCGGTGATCGTTGAACGAGCCGTCAGGTAGGACCTTAGTTCCAGGGCGAGTCAGGAGGAGTCAAGGTGAGAATTCCTTGAACCACCTACCCACTGATTCAGTAGTCAACCAAAGCCGAATGACCCTGGCTGAGTTGGTTCAAACTCCGCAAAGTGTCAGGACAGCCACACGAGGAGCATTCAAGACTTCTGCTGCCAACAGAGGCTTTGAACACCACTCACGTGCCCTCTGCTGAGCCTCTCGCAGTTCAGTGCGCCCTGTTTCGTCACCTTCGGTGGATAATCCCAAACAGCAGACCTACCCCCGACAGTTTGACATGTTGTTGCCATGGAAACCAGATTGTGAGAAGATGTTACAATCAGGAAAAATAAGGAATGCCTAACAGTGTCTCGTGTCTAGAGCTTTGTCTTGATTGCTTCAACTTCTCTGCTAAGACGCGCATCCAGCCTGCAGAGACATTGGGTCTGATCGGTACACCAGCCTTTGGAAGCTCCAAACGTTCCTTAAAGGGTGTCATTCGGAGGTTTGCCATGGGACTGAGGACGGCAAAAAGAACTAGGTAGAGATCAGCAAATCCACCACCAACAGTAAGTAAGGCCCAGCATAGCAATATGTGTATATGTGTGTATATATATACAGCAATCTAACCGACCCATTTTTGGCATTGCTTGTTGATACTTCATGATCCATCTGGGAGTCCGTGCCACATGCCGCAAGGGAAGGGTGAGGCTTCCCAAGAGCTCACCCAAGTCTCCACCAAAGGCCTGATCTGCCAACGGTTGCGCCTGGGATCCCACGCAAAACTCCCCCAAGAAACTTCTCAAACATATAATATGCAGCATATGCAAGTCTTCGCACTGAAGTTCACTCAGGTGGGAACGCTAGACATGTACATTTCACTCAGTGGATGCCCAAACGATATATACTAAAGTTACTAAAGTATACACAACATGTTTTTAGTCCAGCTTTTTGGTAGCTGAAGTTCTCCAATGGTCTTTGCCATACAGCTCCCAATTCCCTCCGGCCCTCCGCAACAAATCAAGCTCGGTTCCACGCCTGAGGCAATGCTACATCACGCCTCAGATGTTGCAGATGTGCCTGCTAGAATTGGTTGAAATGCTTCGTGAATGTTTGGCGTTGAGAGAAAATGCAAAGGCCATTGCTCCAAATTACTGACACAAGATTCAACCCAGCCTAACCCAGCTGTATGCCAAAAGGACGAAGATCCAGATCTGAACTTTGTCAGATCTTTTCAAAGGCTTCTAGTTTGGGTAGCTGAGGATGTCTCCCATCCGCATGGCTGCTGACTTCTCCTTCGGAGGACTCATCGGGCAAACCAAGCCTGGGAGATGACTGTTTTTTGCTTGGAAAGTGACAAACTGCGTGGTTCAGGCAGCTGAAAAGTCAAGAGGTTCCGACTGGCCCCACATGCTGAGGCACTCGGACACCGGACACACGGAAGGCGGAGATACATTCCGAGAGAATACTGTGTCTCAGCCTGAAGTGGACAAACTGCGGAACAAATTGAACAAATGTAGAGAAAATCTGAGAAAATCTCCACGTTGATCCAGTATGAATCAATATGATCCAATGATATCCAGGCCATTCCAGGTCCAACGATCGACTCACAGCAAGTGATATCCGAATATATCCGATATATCCATTGAATCTACATGGGTGCCAACATGAATCTACAAGTCGTGTCGTGCAGTCGTACGGCACAGCGTCCTGAGGTCGAACTCCACTGACTGCCGTGGGTCGGCCCAACTGCTTTCCCCTGTGGTTGCGTTGAAGTAGAACCTGCCGACGCCGCAGACGCCGCAGACGCCGCAGACGCCGCAGACGCCGAGCGTTGAAGGACGGGACTGACCCGGGACAAGATAACCGACACGCTATCTCCAACTGATCTCTATAGGATCTGCACAAAGTGTACAGCAGAAATTGCAAACACATCAAAATCAAAAACTGATGGCACATCGGGGTTCCGAACTGCGAGCTTTCCGCAAACTCCGGCGCTTCCTCAGGTCCCTTGCAACCAGAGCAAGGGTTGTCTCGAAACAATAACAACGCAACCATCAGGTTTAGAATGCGCAACTACCCCAGCTGACTTTTTACAGCATAAAGCCACTTCTTTTAATCTGTAAACGCTCCACACAGCACCCTTTTTCCTGCTCAATGGATCAATTTGTGCTGTGAACATATGGAAACGGCCGGCTAGGCCCGTGAAGCCAAAGCGTCGGCCGGGACTCACCGAGAGCGTGGCGCCCGAAGCTCTGTCTCCATGGCACTTGGAATGCCAAGGTCTTTGACCTTAGCATAAGGCAGTGACATGTAGTGAAATGTAGTGAAATGTAGTGAAATGTCGTGAAATGTCGTGAAACCCCGAAAACATGGGTACAGTACCTGTACCAGATAGATGCAGAGATGAAGTGAAGCTCAAACCCATTTTTCAAAAGCGGAATCTGTCCAAGTTGCAATAACATCGAGGACAACACCGTGCACCAAGCATAAGAACTATCCAACAACATGCTCAAACGTTGACCTCAAAGTTCTGCCTCTTGACGTCAAGCGACAATCTGAGCTGCTTTGCCCCGGCCGACCGCGCGACCCAAAGCTGTGAGGACCTCGGGGTAGGCCAGGCCAAACGATCATTTTCATTTGCTTCTGTAAACTCCATCATGGCCATGGCAAAAAACTGCTATCCACTATCAAGCTATCAAGCAGTGACTGAATCAACATGGACACATCAAACTGTAAGGATAGAGGGTGCATGTCCCCAACCTCCTGCTGCTGGGCTGCATGTTTGTTTGCTTCAATGCCTTTTGCATAGGCCTTGCGAAAGGCTTGCTCGGCACGCTCCGACTGACGAGGTCGGGCGCTTGCATAGCCCAAGAGCAAGGCATAGAGGAAGTACTCGTTCCTAGGCAAGTAAAGAGAAACTGGTAGGTTTTGCGCTGCCAACTTCATGTAGGCGAAGATTGCAGTTCTCATGGAAGTGCAACATATGTCATTACAGTATGTATCCATTGCTACAGTAATCTTGAACGGGAACAAAATAGCCACTTTGCAGTCCTCACTGCAGTAGTAAGTCAATGCTAAAACTTCAGGATATTCACAGGATCTTTCTTTGATGCAGCTGGGGCTCATCACCAAACCTGCTTTTTGCATATCATCAGCAAAGTTTTCCACCTGCTGCAAAGTCACAGTGGATTAGAATAGCTTGCAGGCTGCGCAGGTTTGAGGTTTTGGGTCTCGCCAGGTCCACTCTGAGTCCACAAAATGGGCCGGGTCCCAGCTGTGTCGCCTCTTGCCACTCACCTCGATGTGCAAAAGGCCGTGCCAATGATGCATAGGCAACCACATTTGGCTGCACACCCGCGGCTTTCATCCTGATGTGCGGCCCATCGAAGCAAGGGGAACCAGAATAACCAGAACCGGGCAAGGTGCAAGATGAGAATCGGCCCCTTATTATGGAGGACAATTACATGTGCATCGTATGTATACATATTGACATATTATATATTTACATATTGCATATATACACATATAGTAAATATTAATAAATATTGCATATAATATACGTATGCTATAGGTGCATTTTCCATTTGCCTGGGCCTTGGCTCATACCAAAGCTAAATTGCAACCGCTGCATCTGCAAATCAAAACAGCAAAACTCCATGACCTTTACCAAAGCGGCACTCCCAAAAAGTAGATCTGTTGTGTCCAACAGATACACTCAAACCATCCTCATGCTGATGGCAGATAGATATCCAATACAATGACTAATATACCGATACCTACTAATATAGGGTTGTAAACCATGATTGGAACACAACTAACAAATCTGATTTCCCCTATTGGTTGCGGTGAAATATATCTTTAAGCCCCTACTAATGGCTGTTTGATGCTGTTTGCATGTCACTTTGTGTACTGAAACCCCGTCCTGGCAAAGACTTCCTTGGCACGCACAAGGTCGCCAGCCTTGGCACAAGCATCTAAGAGGCCACTGTAGACCACCACGTCAGCCACCACGCCAGCCTGCTCCATGCCTCAGCCACGGAACAGGATCATTTGTCAAGCCCAAGGAATCGCCAAGGAACCCAGAGCCCGCTTGCCTATACAAGCTTATTTGTACAATTTGTACAATACTTACTCACTTTAATCAGACGTTTACTTACGGTAATGTAAATACATGTAAATACGTCTGTTCTTAGCTTGGGGTTAGCTTCGATTTTCCCTGTGCCCCTCAGCACTTGTGTCAGCTACGGTCGAACTCCTCGCAGGCTGCCACAAGGTTTCCGCTCTTGGCACAGGCATTAATCACTGCGCTGAAGCTGTGGGCATTGGGCTGAACGCCAGAATTCCTGGCAAATGCTAAAAATGATTCAAAATCGTCAAAGCCAAACAAAACTTCGAACACTCTGAGAATCTTCAGGAGTCGGACAAGAAGAGGATATGTACACCACAATGCCATAACCAAATCTCAGCTTGCGAACGGTAGTTTGCAAACCAAAGCTCGGAGCGTTGTGGGCATTTCTTTGCGCGGCATTCGCACAGAGAATCTATTTCATGAGGCATTGGTGGAAAAAGTGCCTTTTTGGCAAAGCCACCTCAGGCACATTAGACTATAATGTCTATTCGCGAGCATGTGTCGAGTGTGTTGTGTGTGTATGCATGTGTTGCCTTCCTTGTTCCTCGCTATGATCTTCCGTTCCCCGGTCCTCATTCGTTGATGCCAACGCTGTGCTCGGATGGCATCGCCCACTTTTGCACAGGCGTCGATCATCGCTGAGTAGCTCACCACATTTGGTTCAACTTTGGCCTCCTGGGGTGCCGGAGCTGGCTTTGGAGGTCTGCCCAGTTATGAAAGTTCTACAGTTTTGGCCAACCCAAAACAAGAAAAACTACACCAAAACAAACACCTTCATCTTCTCCATCCACTTCTCTGCTCGCTCCACATCACCACTCTTGGCCTCAGTGCTGCAACCGATACAGATCCGATAACGGCTGATATGAATTCATCTGCCCAAATAAACTGCATAAGTGACATTATTCACGTGAAGGTAAATCTGATTGAACCAAGTCACACCTATGGTTTGCCTTGCTGTGTGTCTGTGTCTCCACATGAACGTGCCTATGGACATGAGCATGTCTGTACTATCCAGAATTGTTATGCACGCAAACGTATGACTCCCACATATTCAATATATTTCAATATGTATGTGTGTGTATATCATATACTGTATACATGCAATCACATTGAGTATCCACTTCCGTTTTAATACTGACTCCGCGCAAAAAGATGTCTTTCATATTCATGTTCGCGGTCCCTCACGGGACATTTACCAATAGGGCAAGGGATTAACGGCACGGTGGAAAATGTTTGTCTGCGCGTCTTTCTTCCACTTAGACTCACATCTGGGTATGTCTGAAATGTGGAGTTTGACATAACATGTCAGTTTTGATCCAAAAAATTGTGATAAAACCATGAGATTCTGCGGGTCTTCCCATGTTTTCCCTAGATTTTCGCTGAGCCGCGCATGCGTCCACTACAGCAGTGTACGTCGTAACCCGCGGCGACAACCCACGTTGCTCAGCCTCTCCGAGCCAACGCTCAGCACTGGCTGCATCACCTGATGCGAAGTGCGTTGAGCCACCCACAAAAAAGGTGGAAAGGAATTGAGAAAAGGTACATCCATCATCTTTCCTAAGTTGAAATAAAATATTCAAAACCACCCACAAACCACATTCCAGTTTACTTCAATTTATCTTGGGCCATGGCCTTCCACATGTGTTAGTCTCATCTCTTCAGTCATCTTTGTTCATCAAACCCTGGGAATCTCTTCTGAGCAAGTTTGGCCATACGCAAGACCAAGCCAGAGCACGGCTCAGAACGCAACAAGGATTGCTTCCAAGCAAAACAAACCTCGCCTGCAGCCTTTGCTCCTCATTATGATTCTGATGTTTGTGCATTGCCAGGAATTTAAACAAAAGTAAAGAAGCAACCCTGAGCAAACATGCTCAAGCCCGACAAAAGCTTCTGGGGAACAGGGTCAGCAAGTAGGCTTCACTGTCGCCAACCCCCACGGTCCGGGACTCCCCCAATGCCTTTGCGCCCACAAGCATAGATGAGGGAGTTGTAGCTAACCTGCAACTTGCTGAGTGCATGCCTACCTGGTCCAACCCCAAAGAAATCCAAGTCTTTTGGCTGCCAAGGTCTGTGATCTGTGATGCCAGGGAGCGATGTTGGGTTCAACCCCAGCTTCCAACATCTTCCAAAGCCAATGCTCTGCAAGTTCGGTTTCCCCTCGCTTTGCTCGGGCATGGATCACTGTTGCATAGCTCACCTCGGATATTCTGTCTTTGTTTGTTCATCAGCCAACGGGCTACATGGTGAGTGTTGTGTGTCCATCCTCTATTGCACACTATCCTCTCAGTTCCTTTCCTTGACATTTGTTAGCAGGATTTAAGAAGTCCATGGTATCTTTATAAATATACATGATTATATACATATACGTATATATATATATATGTACATGTATGTATCTGTGTGGTATGATGCTTGGCAGAAGCGTAGAGTGAGCTCAGCACCGTCAGTCTAGGCAAGATATCCACCGCAGCCACGACACTTCGTTGGCTGAGACCTTATCTTTGATCATCTCTGACAGCCAATGCTCGGCATCTTCAGCATCATCGGCCTTTGCAGATGCCTAGCAGCTGAGCACACGAAAGACACGGCCCATGAGGCGATCGGATCAGATGGTTTGGATGTCGTGGAGCTTTGAGCTTTGTCCAACTGCACCATTTACTTGCAGCAACCATTATGAAATACAAAATCCTGTGAAGATTCAAACCCAGCTCAAAACCCAGCTCGTTCAGCAAACGCGACAATGTGCCGAAAGAGTAGCATAGAAATGCATCCTGTCAAAAATCAAAAACTCCTGAAACAATTGCTGACTTGTTGGTCACAAAGTCGCGTCCATGAGGATGTTGTAGCTGATTGTATTTGGTTCAACGCCAGCTGAACCTTGCCATGTTCAAGGTTGCAATTCAAAGCTTTGACCAAAGCAGCTCAGGATTCAAACTGAATGCCAGATTGTACCGGACCCCAAACGCTAAAAGGAGCTAAGAAGCGCATCTGGCGCAACCAGCGTCGCGCTCCTGCCATGTCGCCTGTCTTGGCACAGGCATGGATAACCTCAGTGCTGCCGGCAAATGATCCCAAGAAGTGTCCTTCTATGTCCTTCCTGCATTTTCTACTCGAAAGGCGCTGACTGTTGACAGTTTCACACAGTTTCATACAGTTTCCATGTTCCAGCCATTGCAGCCCATTGCAGGCCATTGCTCCTAGTGGATCTACCAGACCTACCAGATCTACCAAGGTGCTGAGTTGAAAGGCATGGTATCCACGGGAAGTTTGGATTTTAAGATCTCTCCCAGAAGACGCTCTGCACGCATCCGATCACCGCTGCGCACAGCAGCCGCCACTGCTTGGGACATGCTCTTTGCCTGCGAGTCACTGCACCATTTCGCCACATGAATAGCAGTGACCAAGACTGTTAAAAGTGATCCAAGATGTATAGAATAGAGAAGCCAAGCACTCTGCCGCATCTTGCATCATAGAGTTTTGATCCAAGCTGCCTATCAAGACATGGTCTAAGCCATTCATTCCCTCCATTCTACTGAAGGGATTCCGGGTAGCTGCCGGGTAGCTTGGTAGCATGTTGAAAGCATGTTGAAAGCATGTTGTGTATCCCACACCCAAAGCTTTAGCCAGGTAGCACTTCCTGTGTCCTGCTCACTTGGCGACTCCGGTGAATCTGTGGAGTCAGAGGAGGACACCTCTCAGACTCTCGAAATGCGACTGGGTAACCCGAAATGGATCAAAATGACATTAACTACGAAAACATGGACCAAAATCTGCGTTCCCAGCGCAACATCAAGGTGGATCTCTTTTACTGCAGGCCATGATGTGCTATGAACATCTATGATATCTATGAACATAGTCATCATGTGTCATCATGAAATCATCCAGTCATATTCAACCTAGGTAATTAGGTCTGAAATAGTTTCACGGCCCAACAGCATCCGAATGCAGCGCCCAGATAGCCACCTGTGACTCGGACTTCACTGGCTTCTTGTTATCGCCTTGGATCTCTATCTGAGTTGACTATCCATACAAATCGCTTTGAGCTCAGGGGTGAAGAGTGGTGAAGAGTGGTGAAGAGATCCCATACCCTACGTGCATTGCTGCAAGACAACACATATTTTGCAAGATAGTCCCTACGACGCGGACTTACGTCAGGAGTGTCCGTTTGGTGTCAGCGCAGGAAGGAGGGCCTTCTTCATGGCTGTGTCTTTGCTGCCATCGGATGCCAAGCGACACGTGTGAATCACCTTCCCACGGTTCTTGGGACTGTCCTTGCCATTGTTCTTGAAGGCTGCCTCGCGAATGGGCAGAATGTATCTCTTGTTTGCACCATCCTTTGTTTGAAGCTAACATGGATGCCTGAAAATATTGAGAGCATGAAGAAAACTCCCGGACGCTTCTTTGAAACTGTATTGAACTGACAATTCAACTGCACAGAGCCTTTGAGACATGCATAAAGGCGGCAGGCAGCAGCCTCAAAAAGTGCTGTTTGGACCGATATATATATATATATATACTCGCGCTTTCACGTTCTCAACCACTGCCTTTTCTGCCTTGGGAACTCAAGCTTCTTTAAGCTTCTTTGTCCGTTTCTAAATTCTCCATAAGGCCATGACATGCAAACAAGCACCGTTGCCGTCTCAATCAGGAATGAACGGCCGCCACTTGGCACTGCCTGCGTTAGCGGAGGTGAATCTCTGGCCATGAATCACAGGTCCCTTGCCACACCTAGGTCGTTGGTTTCGTATAAGGATGCCTCCAAAAGATAAGAAAAAAAACATAATATATGATTATATGATGTATATGTGCAATATGAATATATACACACATGATTATTTGATATATTATTTGTATAGTGTGTATATATATATGTACATACACAATCGTACACATACATACATACACTACATATATATTATAAAAGTGTGTATTCCGTTCATACCAACACAAAAAAAAACTGCAAAAGTCTCACCTTCTCGCCACCCATCTCTGCCAGCACATAGTCAGCCACACAAACCAAGATGGTGATGCTCGCAAGGAAGCCAGTCACCTGAGAACACTGCCACAGCCCCAAAAATATATATTCTGGCCTCAAGAAGGATATATCGGATATACAGAAAACATCAGAAAACCATCGTTATACCCTCAAATTGCCATTTTAATGGGAAAAACACAGACAATCCTATGGATTTGGAGTTACCCTCCTTTAAGAAAAACCCATGTGTGTCCCTTTTCACCCGATTCACACATCGATTTGACCCACCCAACAGATTCCACTGGAAATCAGTGGATTTCACGACAATTCAGTGCCATAAACTCAGGCCCCGACGCGAAGTTTGTCGGCAGTGGTTTTCACAGCAAAGACAGATGATTTCTTGGAGATCTGTAAGGTAGCCGCCTTCATCAACGGCTGAATTTCTTGGAGGCTGAATTTGTACGAGAAAGGGTCAGGTACGGATGGTAGAACTTATCTTTGAGGTGCCGCCAAGGACATAGCCTTTTGTGGCAGCACATGGACCGAAAGGGCTGCGGAAGAACACTTGCACGTCTTTCAGTGCTATCACGGGACTTGTTTCTGGCGTAAATCAAGCGGCACCAGCCGGAGTTCTACCTGTTCCATAGTTGCAATTTCATGTTAGTGTTTTTTCTGAACTTATCTGAAATTTGTTACCCGTTACAAGGACTGTGATTTTGCCATGCTCCTGCCACAAAGTGGTCTCCGGTCCCCAGGCCTGTGGTGCATCAAAGGCACTCCACTGCGCAAGGGCCTTGTGGCGCTCAAAGTCTGCAAAGCTTAGAATGACCAACAGAGTTCTCATTGCATTGTTGAATTCTCATGCCGGTTTTCCTGTATGGAGATTCCCTGCAGAGTTCCACCATGAGATCACTTGCCAAATGTCATGCCAAAAACGCTCCGCGAATACCTTCCCAGCAGCCCAGCCTCCACAGCTGTCCTCTGGGCTTGTCGCAAATGCGCGTCCGCCCGAGCAGCAATCTCCTGTCGCGCCAAAGGTGTTTCCAAGGCGGTTGTTCGCCCATGGCAGAAAATGATGAAAGATGGTGGCCTCTAGGCTGTTGTCAGGCTGCCAGCATTGCACTTCTTGAAGAAGGTCCTGAACATACACACCACTTGGGCCGAATGATCCAATATGTGTATATATATATATATAATTATATAATATATATATATATATATATATTATACGTACGTATATATAGTCAGTCTCCTAGGTGCTGATTGATCTTACAATTTTTAGATATTTGATTTGAACAAAGCGTTCCCTGTTCTGGCTCCCTGGTCTGCCGAAGGTGCTTCAAGCCTTCCAGCTGAGTTGTTGTGCAGAAACTCACAGCTGTCCTCAAAGATGGACTTCTGCGGATGCATCCATAAGGAGTCACCGGTCGCACGGTTGAAGAAGTACACCTGTCTGCAAGACTCTGCAAGTGTTGCTGTTTGGCGAGTGCAGATCTCATTCAGTTTTGCATCAGAATACCAAAGTGTTCTGTCTCTGCTTTCATCCCCGACCCACCTGCTGGGAAGACATCCAAAGGCATGAGCCAGAGCCCCCCAAACACTGCAGATTCGTTGGGCCACCCAACACGAGAGCTAGTCTCATCCACTTGCTCGGACCACTGTGGTGGCAGAGGAGCTGAAAACCTTTGACAAATGGCTGTGGGATGTTGTTTGAATACATTAAAAACATTTAAAAACCCAGGGACAGCGGAACCAAACCACACCACACTCTGAGCCAGGGACATTTGCTGTGCAGCAGCTATCGTGAGACCACCTTGCCAAGGTGGCTGGGACTGGCCAGGAAGCACACAGTGGCACTTCTTTTCACTTTGTTCTGCAAAGTGTGGGTCGGCGCAAATGATACAATCTGGCGAACCTTGTAAAACCGTATAGAACCTTGTGGAGCTTTATTGTTCCCAAGTCGCAAGCAACCTGACATGCCACCTGCGTGTAGAATCGGGAACTGGCCAAACCACATTGAGGATAAGACTGGCGGAGGTGTGGTCGAGGCCCAGATGCTCCAGGAAGTCTTCGAAATTGCCTCAAAGCAGCCGAAATGAAAACAGAAAGATGTTGTCAGGGTGATTTCACTCTGGTTCCATTGTCTGGTGATTATCTACTGTGCTAGTTGTGATGAACTCTGCATGACTTTATTTTCAGACTTCAATTTGCCCTCCGGTAAAGGAATCTGCATTGGCTGTGTGCAAATGGGCCAACACTCAAGTCTAGGATTCTTGCAATAGTTAAGAGCCTCGCAGGACGGTTGATTCAAGTCACTTCAAGAGTAAGAGATCATGGAATATCCTGAATACCGAAGGAGCTACAAATCTCTTAAGCCTCTGTCAACCAATGAGGGAATTCAGTTGGTTCGCTTTGTGACTCCGCTGTGCAAACTCTGCCTCATGTCGCGGAGACTCCTCTACAACAGCGCTATTGGAAGACACCTGCAGAAAATTTGTGCAGGTTCAACAGGTTCCTAGTATTTTGTAGCCCTTTCACAGGTGCCACGCGCTAAAAAGCCGCAATGGCAACCCAGAAATTTCGCAGCCCAAGCTCCGTGCACTGGTTCTTCGCAAAGGTGCTGTGGCCAGGCCCCTGTCAGGTTGCCATTGCCATAGCCACAGACCCTAAACGCCCGAAACAAGGCATTTCCTCAAAGCGCCGGCTTAGACTCCAATTTATGCCATAGAAAACCAAGCCGAAGACCCAGCCTCTCACTGTCACTAGCAGCCATCACCTCATCCAATATAATATCATAATGTATCACAATAATATATCAGAAGTCACAATGTGTCATAATCAGCCTATCCTTGCAATACTGCTGCACAGCACATCCTCTGAAGTGCACACAGTTTTTCAAACGCCTTTCCCAGCTTTCCTCAACATGTTGAGGGCTTGGGCAACGCCTCACTGGCCGCGCAGACTTGACTCAATAAGCACATGATAACCATTCTGAATGTTCTGATAACCGTTGTGAAAGATCATCAAAGCCTCAGATATCTCAGCTGCGGGCTTTGCAAAGGGCTGCTGTCACTTTGGTATAGCAAGGGACAAAGGACTGATTCAACACTATACGAAAAGTTTGCAATAATGTTCAAAAGAAAACTCCAACTGTTGCAAAAGTGCCTGGTCACAGTTCATTCTCAGTCATTCAGCAGTTGTCTGCTGGCATATCGCTTTGTGCTTTCTACGCTTCAAAAGTGCAACCTGAAGATGCTGCTTGCTACTGCTGCTTCTCATGCAGGCTGCATCAGGTCGCCAGACCGGCAGGCTCGAACCGAGCAAAAAAGCTTGCGGAGGCACGGCTCGCAGCTCACGAGGCTGCTGCAATCTTGACGAGGTTTCAAGATGTTTCAAGATATTTCAGAAGGTTTGAGAAGATTCATTCGTGTTCATTCGATACTGTGGGTCAGACATGTTTCAGAGAAGAAGCAAACGCACTGGCCTACAAAACTGAAGAGGCTGTCGTAGAATCTGAGTCTAAGTGGACGGGGTTATTTCCAATAACTTTGCAAAGCTCGGAGACTGGTTCCCACCACATCCCACAACTCCAACCTCGAGGGCTACATGCTGGTGCACTAGACACCTGGCAATGTTGCGAAAAACCATGTGGGGAACTATTTGAATCATTTTGAATCCAAATGTTGAAAAAGAACCTGGTTGGTTAAACGTCCCAGGAAGAGGGCGAGCCAGGGAACTCCCTCTCCGCATGAAAAGTTGCGCACAGAAGAACCAGCACACCCCATACCACCCCGACAACCCAAAACAACACCCGAGGCTTTTTGCTGCGCCGGGCTGTGCTGGGCTGTGCTGGGCTTTGGTGTCTGCAGTAGGAAATTGGAACCATCCACTGTACTCCAGCTTACCTCCTTGTTTCTTTTTCGCAGACCAAGCTTTCAGGATCAACTAGGACCTAAAACCTAAGAGGCCATAGGCCCCGTTTGACAGAAGCCCAAAAAGAAAAACTAAGAAACACCGTAGATGTCACTATCTTCTTCCACAATGAAACGTTTGCAATATGAATATGTCCTATATTATATACTGAGAATGATCGCAGTTATATTATCTTGAAACTACTGACCTAAATAACCCGAAACCAACCCCTAAAGAAAGCATAAATCAACCCTAAAGAAGCTCTAAACCAACCTAGGACCTAAATAAGCCCTGAAACCCTAAACCAACCCTGAATGAATTGAACCCCAAAGAAACCCTAAAGATCCCTAAAGAGACCCTAAACCCAACCTGTAGTTTCTGAATACGACGGAGTAGTTTCTGTATATGCCAAAGTAGTTTCTGACAGTTTCTGAATACGAGGAGTAGTTTCTGAATACGACGGAGTAGCTTCTGAATACCATGCAGTAGTTTCTGAATACGGCGTCCAGTTTCTGAAGACATAGTTTCTGAATCACTGCGAAGCGCAGATCAACTCTCTGCTGTTCAATTTCAAGCTGCTGAGTTTTGTGGTCCTTTTGACCCATTTCGGCCCTGTATACACGTCCAGGACCCCGGGCCGCAGCGCAGCGTTGCACGCTTTGCAATTGATCCATGGCAGCTTTCCTGCTGCAGTAGCCGACTTCTTTTCTCTCCGTTTGGGATCTGCAAAGGGTTCAGAGAAATTCTGAGAACAGGACATTTGGCCTGAAAGTTGCGCAATGGTCACCTCAGACCTCATCTGCAAAAGCCCATGGGAAATTCATCCAAGTTTTGCAAGGATTGCAGGTTCCCTGAAGCACATGGCACGACTTTTCAGTTAGCGACGGCAAACATTACGTGTACCAGTCGCGAGTGAATTCACAGACTGGGCAAAATTCGCTTCGGACTCCGCCGCAGCCCCTCAGATTGGATAGCTCGCGGCCTGGATAGATTGCTTTGTTCGCCATCTCCCAGCAAGACCTTTGTTGTGATCAGCTAAGGAACAGCCTTGCTGCTAACTGGTGCATCAAAAGTCAAGCATCGGGTTGTTTCTTGTGCCCCGACCCATCGAATTCATGATTTTGGCACGCCTAAACTTGCCACGAGCCATCGAATTAGTAATGCTTGCCATCTGTCCTCACTTTCATGGGTAAAAGGCTTCCTCGGAGTCCTTGTTGCCGGCTGCAGTGGCAAGTTGCACAACAGCATTCAAGACATTATCCGACATCTCCTCACCCTCACCGGACTTGTTCATGTTGCAGCGTCCACACTTTGTGCGAACACAATTGGTGCATTTCCAGGCCTCGGAGCTGCCGGCACACTTGGGCAAGCACTTTCGAATGGTGCAATCAACCTTGTCTCCAAAGCAGTTCGCACAGTTGGCGCTCATTCCCCAAGTGTCTCGCAGGCAGCGTCTTGCGCACTGTCCACGATTTGCGGCGCTGAAGCACTGAGTTCCGCAAGCCTTCAATGCCCTTCGGTTCTCGTAGCATCCAGCGGCTTTGTCCTCCGCCAACTTCTGCTCCGACTCTGGTGCAGACTTGGGCTGCTCAGGCTCAGGCTCGTCATTCTTGAAAGCCTGCTCTAGCTCCTCTTTCTTGGCAGAAAAGACCACCTCGGCCAAAATTTGGCTAATCTCAGTTTGATTCACCCCCTCTTCAAGGGACTTGCCAGCATGGGAACAAAGTCCACAGCTCCTCCTGACACAATCGGTGCAGCCAGCAGACGCAAAGCCCCTTTGGCATTGACCACGACACGACCGGAGAGCACAGGAAAAGCCGTTTCCCAAGCATTGGGCGCAATTGCTCCTGACACGCTTGCCAATCAAGCAGCGCGTCACACATGAGGCCTTGCCAGGCCCTGCAAGGCATCCGCGTCCACAGGACTCTAGCAGGGGCCTGTTGTCATAGAGGCAATGGCGAGCATCGACGAAAACTGCCACAAAAGACAAGGCGGCGAAGATTTTCGACATGGCAGATCGAGAGAAGTGAAGCTATCCGGTTCTTGGAGCCTGAATCTATCTGTCTGCAGAGGGCACAAAAATGCAGCAGAGACATTGCTTCTTGGCTTTGAGTCATTGCTGCCAAAGCAAGTGGACAAAAAATATGAATCGAGGATCAGGATCCATGCGAAATGGCAAGCACCAAGAGGCAGATGTCCATTGTCCAGCTGGAAGGCTCTGAAAGACACCACTAGAGCCGCTAAGTCCTGTGCTTCAGCTGGCTCGCTTCGACCTGGTTCCAAAGATCGTCATCTTCATATCAGTCCAGCAAGATCCTACAACTTTTATCAATGGGCAATGGAACCTACGACTCATTTTCAAGGATCCTACAACATCTTCAACAGGCAAAACAAGTTCTTCACAGCAACTGTTGGGATTCCCGGCATCTTGCAGTTTCGTGTCAGAACGAGCCACATTCTCAAGAGCCTGAACTCACGGCTCAGACCCGTGTCTCCATTTGAGTGAGCAATGTGAATCCGCTACGAATTCACATGCTAGTGTCACACGTTCCCATTACTGGCACATCTTTTTCATTAAAAAAAATGACTGCTTTCAACCTTGACAAACTTGGAGCAGAACAGCTTCAAAGTGAAGGTGCTGCTGCTCCAATCGCGAAATCTCAAAAGCAAAGAAGTCTTGCTAGCTGCACTCAATCGAAGAAACTGCGAAGCAGATTCAATGCTGTTGACCTTTCCACAAAGCATCACAAATGTAAGCGCAAGACTCGCGCGAGAAGCCGATCCTCTAGTGCCTTTCCAACAAACGAGGACTCGAGGATCTTGAGAAGAAAGCTCTGCATGATTTGGCAACACGGCTAGTACCCAACATGGCCTCCACTTCACGTCTAATGGCAGCCAAGAATGGACTCTGTCCCTGGCATGGCAAAAAACTTTGGAGTTAACGTAACTTCAAATGTCAATAACGAACCGGTGCAGCAGAGCAGTTGTGGTTTGGGTCATCCTACAGAAACACCCCAATCCCTTGCAACAAAAATAGTGTCCGTTCTCTGAGATCCTTCATGCATATCATGCTGTCAAAAGGTTCCACAATGATGGTCGGGACTTGGCTATATTTGAAAGCAAGGATGCTTCTCCAAGACTTGCAACCGGCATAACCGTTTGACTTGAAATGACTTGAATATCTTTCCGCACTGACAGCATATTTGTTCCAAATTCCCTGCCGCTGATCCGAGCCTCCAAGCAGTCAGAACCGTCGCTACCTCAACAAAAGCCCACCTCTGATACACAGCCAACGTATTTAACACTGCTATGTCGCTATGTTACTGGCAATTAGTACCCTGAATTGCATAAATTGCCATGTATCACTGACCCTTCAATTAAGTCACAACAGCCAGTTTGTTCAGTGTGTTTGTTCACTGTGGGAGCACACATTGGATGACTGACACTGCAATCGCTCTGCTGCAACTTGAGTCCTGGGCCCTTTCCTGTACCTCGCACATGTAGGTATAGGAACGAGCATACTCCCGAAGAGCCATCAACTATATAATACACATATGCAGCATATGCATACATTGTTTCAAAGAAAAGGGGACATGTTTTCAGTCCAACGGCTCCAACGGTGATGGATACAGTGATTCAGTTGACAAACGTTTCGAAGAAGCAGCGATAGCTTCATTTCAGAAAGTATCAACATTCTCTGACATACTCATCACTTTTTGAAAACAGCCGGGGCACCTATCTCCATGGCAAAGCAAGGTTTCTCTCACTGAGAACCAGCCGGTTTAAGACGGCTCAAACGTGCCAGATTTGAAGAGTTCCACATGTTTCATGAGCTACCAAGGGTTTTGCAGGCCTACCAAATCAACATGTTGCTGTCGATAGGTTTCCACATGTTCCCAGAAAATTACAATGTGCAAAGATAGGGCCACGATTTCAAAGAGCCAAGGCTCTGGCAGAAAGCGAAGGAATGCGAAGGAAACCAAACACACACAGACTTGCTGCACTGAGAACTGCACTGCAAATTGTTGCCAATTGTTCGCTTATTTCGGTCAAACTGACGTCTATCAGCTCTACACTGACAAGTGTTGCATCCTTTTGAAAAACAATTTCGAGATGCCATTGGTTGCAGGTGCCTCCTGCAGCCCTCAAACGGGCGGCAAGTTCACCGTCGGAGCTGCTCAGTGAAACATGGCATCTCCAAGTCGTGCTGTTCGTCCATCACCAGGAGCTCTTCACAGAGCTTTTTCAAGCGCTTCTGAAGAGGATACTACCTACGTACCGTAGATAAGATCCGATAGGATCCCATAGGGCCCAAACATCATCCTACCTTCTATGCTTCGATGCTTCGCTTTCAAGGCAGCTTCTACCTTTCCGCCGGACATCATCCTGTGGGGCCTGTAAGGCGTCAGCCACTTTGTGCTGGCGGTCCCCTGTTCTGCGTGCTTAGGGTTGCCCACCTGCTGTGCCAAAGGAACTCAAATTCCGTGATCCCACCTCGCTGCAGATCAACTTTGTTCTAATTGCCTGTTTGCACATGTATTTATGTATATATATATGTATAAGTGTATATATATATATACATGTGTCTATACGTATGTAGTATGTGTATGTGCAAATGTATACAGTATGCGCATACATTGTATATATATCTGTATACCTACAGTAGGTGACCTACAACCTCTGGATGTGCAAAATTATCGCTCGAAGTTCAAATTGCTGTTTTTTTTTTGGCGTTTCGCCCAAAAAATGTGTTTCCTTTAATTTTTGCTATTTCATGTTCTTCCCTATTCTGTCATGAAGTTTTGGTTGGCTGCCTCGTAGCCTTCACTAATCCCAGAGAGATCAAGTGAAATACCACAACAGAAACCCATGACTGATTGCCTTGGACACTTTGGAAGAAGCCTCTTAAACTTAAAAGAAACCTCACTAGTCAAAACAGATTCTAAGTCAAAGAAAAAATCATACATCCCCAGAACGTTGCAAAGACTTGGCCTTTCCATCGCTTAGATTGAACACATAAGCAAATCCTGGCATATCATTTTGGCATTTGCCCTGTCCATTTAATGTGTCAGGCATTTGAGTTTCAGGATCAATGCCTTTTAACAACACCAAAGCACACACCAATCTGCTTAAAAGAAATTACGCCTTTTCGCCGGCAAATTACGCGTTTTCGCCGGCAAATTATGTTTTTTTCGTGCCGTTGCAAAAGTTGTTTAAGGATACGCTGCCGCATGTGAAAGATTCAGAAATTAATTTTTCACAAACACCCTTCTAAGTCCCAATTGCCATCTGCTCAACTGCTGCGAGTTGGGTTTGGTGATAAGAAGGATGCTGCAACAAAACTCGTTTACCAAATGAGTTTCCCTGAGATGACCTTGCGAATGATCTGTTCGGCATGTTGTACTTGACTCCAGAGTGTATCACATTCTTCGCTTTCATTTGATGGCAATTTGGTTCAAAGAGTCATCTAAGAGAATGTTGTCTGAAAAGGAATCCAAATACCAGTGTGCAGGACCAGGACACATGTTTAGAAGGCCAAAAGAAATACCATCTAGAAGGTCGAAAAGAAAACACTCGAAGTCAAAAAAAATTGTACTAACAAAAAAAACGTTTTGCCGAAATAGCAGAAAAATAACACCCCCCCACCCCCCACCACATCCACAGGGGGGAGGGATACATAGACATCTGCATCTACGCATACATATACATATTGTATACATTTGCACATACACGTACTACATACGTATACAAGCACAGTGAAGGAAAACAGCATAGCAGGGCTTTGCTTAGGGTCAGGGAAACCCCAAAACTCCAGGGTGAGATTCACATTGGTAGCGGAGCCCCAAGCTAGGGGCATAGGCAATTTCTTTGGGAATTCAATTACTGGGGGTAGAAACTGGGTTCCTCTCAGTGTGGTGCATTTAATTTGAAAGTGGTATCACAACATCACTACAGCTTTCGTTTTTGCATCTGACTTCTCTAGTCTCAATACGAGATAGAGGAACCTTTTTGGCGGAAGCCATGTCTGCAGCTGCTGAGAGTGGCACTGGACAGCCTGAGGATAGGACTAGTTCCATTTGGTCCATCCTCCCTTCGTTTGATCCATCCACGGATGATCCTCGGGAGTACGTGGACAAGGTCAAATTCTTGCATTCCATATGTCCACCAAAGGACAAAAGCATGTTGGCACCTCGCCTTGCCATGTTGATGAAGGGCACGGCCTGGGCGCAGATCAAGTCTGCCGACACGGCCAAGCTCGCTGATCCGGACCAAGGGATCCAAGTTTTGTTGTCAGCAGTCGCTACCTGGGAAGAGGCGGCTGAGTTGCAGACTTACGACAAATTCGAGAAGGCGCTCTACAGAATCATTCAAAAGGCCGACGAAACCAACATGAGCTTTGTGAATCGGTTGAACGTGGCCTTCATGGAACTTGGTGAAGTCAATGTGAAGGATATGAAAGCTTTCATACTTCTTCGGCAGAGTTCTTTGACTGCCGATGACAAGCGGAAGGTCATTGTGATGACCAATGGAAAAATGGAGGCCGAGAAGATCGAAGCAGCTATGAGGACGTTGTACACCAAGGTAATGGGCAGCAATTCAACCAGTGACTCGAAACGCAAAGTTTACCCAGTGAACTACATGGATGATGAGCCCGAAGAGGTACATCATGTGGCAGAGGAGGAGCACTTCGACGAAGACTGGATCCTCCAAACATTGGTCGATCAAGGTGACGAAGATGCTCAGGTGGTTGCCGATTTTGAAGATCAACTGGTGGAGGTATGTCAAGAATCTCCAGAGTTGAGCCTGTGCTTTTCGGCGTACTCTGAAGCCAGGGGACGCATCAGGGACAAGATCAAGTCTCGAGGCTTCTGGCCAGCGAAGGGAAAGGGGAAGGGGCCGCGCAAAGGCTTCAGTGGAAAAGGGGGCGGCAAGAGACGTCAAAGTCTTGCTGACCGCATTGCGGCCTCACACTGTCGAGTTTGCGGCCAAAAGGGCCATTGGAAGTGGGAATGCCCCAAAAGGGGGGGATCTTCGACTACGGCATCAAATGCGGATGTCAACATGGCCTTAGAGGTGAAGAGCAGCAGCGTTGCCGAGGAGATCATTCATGACCTGCCGTCGTCTTCAAGTCCTTTGGAACTTCATGATCTTCTATTTGGTCACCAGGACTGCCAAAAGAAGTGTTTGAATAGCCACCCATCTCTTGAGTTTTCAGGGTCTCAAATTGAGGATTCCTGTGTTAATGAAGAATTCATTTTTATGACGGAGTTCAAAATTGGAACCATCAACAATTTTGAAGTTGTCCGATCACTGAATCTTGCAAATCTTGAGAATCGGTTGAAGGGGATTGTTGGTATCTCGTCATCCAGGACTAGTTGTGACTGTGAAACTGTTTTGAGTGCGGAGGTAGGATGCCCAGGTATCATAGACACTGGGGCCAGCAAATCGGTGATTGGACAGCGCAAAGTAAAAAGGCTGATCGAGAGTCTTCCCATTTCTGTGCGATCAAAGGTTCAATGGGGAAAGTCGGATACGGTGTTTCGCTTTGGAAACAATGGAACTTTGTCAAGTGTTGGAGCTTTGTATTTGCCAATTGGTTGTCGTTGGATGCGTTTAGAAGTTGTGGCAGGCGAAACACCATTCCTGCTTTCAAATGCTTTTCTGAAATCCACCTCGGCTGATGTTCTGTCTGGCAGCAATGAATTGTACTTTTGGGGTGTTGATAGACGTGTGCCTTTGAGTGTTAATCATAAGGGTTTGTTTACGGTAGATTTGTCAAGGGTTCTGGAAGTGTTTGCAACATCAACAAGCCAGAAGAAACGAGTTTTGAGCAGTTGTGAAGTCGTGACATTTGCTTGTGAAAAATCCTTAGAAAGCCCACATGAGCACACAGCAGCAGCCAGTGGAAAAACACCAGCAGCATGCCCAGCAGCTGACGCGGCTCTTTCTCGCCCCTCGACAAGTTCGCTGACTCTTTCAACAGCTTCGACTCATGGCGGATGTGAAGGGCAACCAAGCGGCAAGGGTGGGATCCAACAAGAATCCTCCGGAGCTGCCGTTCCCGGAAGATTCCAGTCTGAACTATGCCTGTCCGACCAAGACACCTATCCGTCGTCCTCAAGGAGTGAAAACAATGGAAGAGTGGGGTTCTCAGATCTTTCCCGAGGGCAAGCACTCGGGCGAGACCTTCAAGACGGTCCACGACCAGGATCCCAAGTACCGCTCCTTCATGATGAACCATCCAAACCTGACCAACCCCTGGGCACTGAGCTTCCAGAACTATGTCAGGGCAATGAGCCTGACCTGTCCACAACAGATGCCATGCAAGCCTCTGACACGAGGGGAGAGTTCCTCGAAGGCAACAACGGGAACTGTGTCGAATCCGACACCTCCTTGGCATCACGAAGTCTCAGGTCTGGAGTGGGATTTGATGACGGAAGGGGTGGAATTGTCTCCACCTCCGAAGCGAAGTTTGAGTCCAGAAGTGGCCGAGGCATCGGAGATGGCCTTGGTGAAGGACACGGAGAAAGAGCAGCGCCTCATCACCAACATCGCGATCCTTCAGAGGGAGCTCGATCTGATGCGCAAGAACACAGATATCTGAGTGGTCCCAACTCAGTGACTCCAGCATCCGTGCAAGATGAGCCAGGCAAGTTGATGTCCACTCCGACAAATTCTCAAGAATGTGGTCCGGAGTTAGAACGACTTTCCATGGTGATTCAAAAGGAGTTGGACGCAATGCTGGCACTGACTTGGGAGGTCAATGCACCAAGTGATAAGTCTTTGTCCCGTAAGATACAGCCCAATGAGAAGTGTAAACTGGACTTGCTGGAAGTCTATTGCGAAGAGAACTCACAGTTGACAGAAACAGCCCTTAAGATGGGCCTCAAGGCCAAGAGATTTACCAAAGCTGACGGAGACTTATCTACACCTCAGGGTCAAGAAGCACTCTGGGAAGTACTTCTCAAGGAGAACCCGCGGGATGTTTGGATGTCGCCAGAGTGCAAGCTTTGGGGTAACTTCAGTCGGTTGAACATGTGCCGCAGCCAAGCCACCAGAGAACGAATCGAACATGGTCGCCTTGCAGAACAAACACATCTAGCACTGTGCAACGATGTTTAT
>Ga0126342_10003662_pt1 | contig 25604 bp, 22 predicted proteins | sample Cyp1metagenome_FD_92528 | JGI IMG/M metagenome (GOLD analysis project Ga0126342, IMG submission 92528) | Coral microbial communities from Lord Howe Island, Old Settlement Bay, Australia - Cyphastrea 1 metagenome | ecosystem: Host-associated > Invertebrates > Cnidaria > Coral ... | reverse complement strand
TTCGGCGTCTTCGGGTGTCTTCGGCGTCTTCGGGCGTCTTCGGGCATCTTCGGCATCTTCGGCGTCTTCGGCGTCTTCGGGGGTCTTCGCCGGCTTCGGGCGCCTTCGGGCGTCTGCCGCGTCTGCGGCGTCTTCGGCGTCTTCGGCGTCTTCGGCTCGAAGTTGGGGCACCTCTACTGCCATCAATGTAAATCTCACATATCAGGCACCACATACCCCTCCAAACTGTCCGTCATTTCCCGTACTTTTTGATCGCAATGTTGGGGTATAGCGTATACTCCAATTTCAGACACACCCCAAAAAAAAACACATCATGTCCCTAATGTATCCCCAAAGATTGTTAGCATGTGGGTATGGATCAATACCTATTAATACCATTTTTAGAGGGATGAACATCCATTTACCAGCTATTTTGATGTTCACCAGGGGTACAAGGTTTTGACACACTGCCATGTATTCCAACATATACAGCTACATAAAAACCACCATCATCAGCAGTCCACCTGGGTCATAGGCTGCTGGATCGCTACTTCGCTCGAAGACCGACACGGCCCAGCCCTTCTTTGCCAACATCAGCGCCACCGCCAAACCTGCGGGACCTGCGCCGACGACCATGGCCTGGGTCAGCGGGCCCGAGCCCTTGGGATGGGGCCCCCCAGTGATGTGAACGTTGGTTTATAAACCATGAATTAATCCCCATTAACTAGTTCGTTATATCTACCATAAACCATAGTTAAACCACTTATAAACCAACTTAGCTATCTTGGGGGCCCCATCTTGTACTGACTAAAGCAATTGAACCGCTGTGTTTATCAGATGCGTTTTTGAGTTCCTTATTTTTTGATTGTCAAAAACCTAAAACTATTATGATGCTTGAACTCCACCTTTTCATCAATTGTCTATTCCCAACCCTGCAAAAATTAGACGACTTAATTAGGTGATTAGGCTCATGTATCCCCCATTTACACCAAACAATTGGGTTGTTTTAAAGTATCCATCCAGTTGACCCCTCATTTTTGATGCCTAACCCCCAATTTTTGTTGCTTAAACCACCATTTTCGATGATTAAACTATGTGAAACCCCAGCAAATTGCTTCACCCAGCCTGATTTTTCCGCTGAAATCTAAATTTTCCCAGTTTTTTTTTTCAGTTCATACCCAGAAAGTGGGTTTCCCCAGTTCCCCAGCCGCACCTCCTTCGGCTGCCCGCTCTGCCCATCGGCCGCGCGCCGCCTGCGGCAGCGCCCTGCGCGGGACGCACAGGCCGCCGCCGCCGCTGTGAGGAGCGCAGCTGGGCCGTGGCCCCGCGCAGCAAAGGCTGTGGAGCGCCTGGGGGGAACTGTGGGAACGGGATGGAAGGAGGGGAAAGGGGGCGAAGGGGGGGGAAGGGGGGGAAGGGGGAAGGGGAAATGGTTTATAATGGTTTATAATTACTGGAGGTGCACTTCTCTGCGCTAGGCCCACATAACATCGACTCTTAACATTTTCTACCCTTCAAGCCTTCAAGCTTCCCGTCTGCCGTTTCTGCCACGTCCCAAGCATATCTTGCCCCATGTCTCGCCCAAGTAGATCTCAGTATAAATGAACCGTGGAAAGCACCAAAATCTGCGTGCCCAACTATTCCAACATGTTTTGCCGAATTTTGCTTGCCTTTTAATCACTTCATATCATGGCCTGACAGGATATATAGCATTTAGCACTACAACCGAGGATCCCACTAAGGAACTGGCTGGTAACTCCCCGACTCCTGGGTCCCATCTGGGGAAAGTAAGCCCACCAGTTACTAAGTCGGCTGATCCTCCAAGTATGGTATATGCTATGTGTACAAAGACATAGACACCTATACATATATATATACACATAATTATACATACCTGTACTTAAGGTGTTCCACTCCCCTGAAAAATATGGCAAGGTCATCGGGGATTGTCATCCCATTTCTATTCTTGATATGTCCAACTTAAGCCCAGTCCCTAGGTTTCAATATGGCCCCTCCACTCCATCGCCAAGCTGCTCCCTAGGAAGACGGCCTCCACATTGCCGCAGCCGGCTCCAACCCACAGACGCCCTGGCAGACACCGACCTGGCGTCTGCCGGGATCGCCGGGATCGCCGGGATTGCCATTTCGAGAGACATCAATGCCAGCATCACCTGGTTTTGTGTAGAAGCTGTTGCATCTGACAAAATCATGAGAATATATATATACTGTATATGTATATATATATGTATACATATCATGTTTTTTAAATATATCTTGGAATCAAACAGAATGCATCAAATATGTATAAGTGAATGAATCAGTATATATTCAAATATGTGTTGTTCAATGCAAAGTGCCATTTGTTGAAGAAATTCCATGGCAGCAAGTCCGAGTTCTGCGAGAAATTTGGAGATGTGTAACCTGATCCTTCCAGCTGCAGCATGTAGCGAATCTCACACGCAAAACGCCAAGGATGGTTTGCAACTAAAATCTACTAACATCAGACGAACATCGAAAAAGATCCAACAAGTATCCAAAAACTGTGTTATCTGTGTTCTAAGTTCCAAACTTCTCAAGATGCCAAAAACGAAGTTCTGACTATGTCCCCAAAACATCGCCGGCCCTTTTGCGTTTTTTCGGGTGAGACTCAGTGGGCGCGGCCCGTTTTTTGCAACGGGATGTATTAGGAGTGAATTGGATACCAGCAAAGCACGTAGCCTGAGTGGAAAAATCATGAAAAATCCACAAAGTTATAGCTTTAAGTTGGAATAGACCTAGGAACTTGGCAGGAAGTTTGATGACTTGTAGATATGGATTCCATACAGACCGTCTTCCAGGTGTCAGGCCACAATGTGGATATGCAATCAGTAGAAACATGTAGAGACAACCTATTGCATCTTGTTTGCTATTGCTATATATATGTATATAATTATATATGTATATATATATATATATAATTATGATTAATTATATATATACATATATGAGAGAGAGAGAGATGCATTTTGCGCAATTGATGGCCAGCCTGATATAGCCTGATACCCAGCCACACTTGCAATACCCTCACAGCGCTCACAGCGCTCACAGCGCTCACAGCGCTCACAGCGCTCACATGACATCCGGCTCACTGGCCGTAGACCTGAGCGACAGAATCTTTGAAAGATCTAGGACAAACATGGGCACATGCACAGATAGGTCTGCGTCGACAGATTCCTTTGATGACGTGTGATGGTACACAAGTGAGTTGTCTCTTACAAACCTTGTGGATTCATACAAGGATATACAAGGTAGATGTGACAGCCCAAAAAGTACGCAAGAAAAAATAAACGCAGTTAAAAAACAAACAGGCTGTCAAGGTTCAATCGAATTCAAATAACTCATGCTGATTGGCTTTTGCTTTGCCTGTGGCCTTTTTTCACCCTGCAGATCAGATCCCTTTCAAAAAAGCGCTATGGCCACTCAAATCTTCGCTCAGACTTCACCCGGACCAGGGGCAGGAGCCTCAATCACCTGCATTGCTGCAGCAAACTCACAATCGCGATTTTCTCATCCCAGACGGATAGAAAAGCATGGGGGAATCCCACAAAAATCCGATGAGGTTGTAGGAAACCAACCCCTCCGTGGTGTGTCTTGTACCTTCGGGGCTAGCGACTTAACAATATCATTGTAACTAGATCAGTCTCCGCCTCCCAAAGGGCAAAGCCGTTGGTGTTCACGTTGGAGAAGTTCACTCGGTCGAACTTCACCTGCAAGCGTCTGGTGACTGGGGCTAATCTTAGATACGCAAAAAGATGAACTCTTCAATGGGTATCGTTGTCAAATCATTGTTTTTTCCTATTTTGCTGGGGAAAAACATCAAAAAAATATCAACAAAGTATCCCGTTACTAGTTTCAAGGATCCTTTTTCCAGTGGTTTACCCAGCTTGTAACTGGGCTGGGAAGCCGGACGGTGACTGGGTACTTCACTTCTGGCTTCTGGTTGACATTCACCACTTGCCCCCTGGTCTGGTACCTGGGAGTCAGGGATGGATTGGATTCGGATTGGATTGGATGGTAATTGGTGCTAAACCAAGTAGGCAAGAGCAAGTACTGAGACCGACGATGTCCGTTTGGAAGATAGGCCGCCCGGGTGGTTTGGTGTACCATTTGCCACTCCATTTAAGCCATCATTGACTTTTTGGATATGCAACTTGCCCTCCTGTTGATACAGTAAACCAAGCAGTTGAAATGAGGATTGCCGTCTGACAGTGAGACAAGCATCCAGGTCCTGGAGTTTGAAACCCGGCTATCCTACCCATGAAGAATAGCTGCGAGTTATTCGCCATGTTCGCCCCAAAACAACATCGCGGTTTGGACGGTTTGGACCCATCCCCCGACGCCAAAAAAAGCTCAGGTCACCAGTATGACTCGGGCCGGAGGATCTTCACCCAAGAGCCCTTCTTGGGTCCGACCCAAGGTGCCTTCTCCTGAAGGGGCTCAGCGGGCCTGGACCTTTCGATTTGGTAAAATGATCCAACTTTGGTCTGGAGGCATCCAGGCATCCATCGGCTGGAGAATATGGACATCCCAAATGGGCTTTTTAGCATTATATGACTTGAAATCCCAAAGTTTGTCACAGATTTCGCAAGAGACTGACCTGGCTTCATTTTGGCCAGAGGAAATCGGAGACTTGAATTTGTGGCATGTCAAAAACCATTTTCCAATCATAGCAACCTCCCCAAAAAAATAGAACTTAGGAGATGTCCATACTTGATCACATTATTCTACTTGGATTTCCTGCTTTCTATCTTTTTTTGGGGGTGCCAAAAAAACCCAAGGATGGATAGCACCATGCGGGCCTTCTTCTTAGGAGCTGCCTGCAGGGACAGCTAGAAATTGGTCTGAAGATGGTGGATTTGTGGGATTTTCACCAACCATAGGACCTTAGGAAGATTTCATGGGATATACTGGGGATTAACCAGCCATAACTGATTGTTTGGTGGGGAGTGACCAGCAATCATGTCCACTAATGGGTGGATACAAATCTCAAAGGTATGGGATCATTATTTTGAGTGCAACCACCAAATAATCACCAGGCTTCAGAGTTCAAATATTTCTCCGGGCTTGACACTACTTAAGTGAAAGCACACATGTTGATGGAAAATATCACTGCTTGGCGGTTTTAAAGAAGATCTTGAAAAATATGAATTCGTCAATGGCAAAAATGACATCCCATATGTTAATTATGGAAGTCATAAAAGCCCTGTTTGAAACCACCAAGCAGATGATGATTGACCATGAAGCATCGAAACAATGGACCCCCCGCGACGAAAATTGGGCACCCGAACATATCTCAGTGCTGCAAGGTGCAAGCGCATTGCAATGAAATGCCGTAAGGACAAGATAGGACAAGTATAGCAAATGAGTCATAAGTCATCAATTGATCCATCATATATTATACATAGCTCCCAGAATTGGTTCTAAGTGTCGGAAAAAAAGCATAACAGGAATACATAACAATAGTGATAGACAAAAAAATAATGATACTAATGAAATTAAATCTACTGCATTGCAAAAGATCTGGAGGAAGCGCCGATCAATTGAGATGTATTGGTGGCCACATAACCCATGTCTCTGCTTATCGCTGTCGCCTCTGCTTCCAGAGCGATGGAAGAAGTGCGGCCTGGCACGGTACCCTGAGAATGGCAGTAGGAACTGCTACTAAAATCTGTTCAATATGACAAAAAAAAATCGGCTGGTTGATGGTTTACGTTGGTTCATTAGAATCATTAGGAAACAAAAAAAACTGGTGCCATAGTTCCCATATGGGGGGTTTCCTGAAATGGTGGTACCCCCATTTATCATCCATGTTATTTTCAGATTGTCCATTATAAACCATCATTTTTAAGGTTCCCCCATTTATGGAAACCCCCATGTAGATATTCACTATTATTCACACCGTTATTGACATCGTTATAATATATTAGATTTATCACTATTAATCATTGTATCCAGTGATTATCCAGTGATTATCACTATGGAAAATCACCATGTTCCATGGATAAATCCACTATAAATGGCCATGGTCAATAGCTATTTTGACATAACCAGAGGCTACCCCCATGACTATGGAACCCCCCCCTATGTCAAAATGTCATAAATCTCAAGTGATACCTGACCTGGAAGCCTGGCACCCACAAAGCTGGTGCTGTTCCAAAGCCCAAGGGCTGCTGCAACCTGAGGTGCGGTGAGTGCCCTATGCTAACTTGGTTAACCAGGGGTCATGGCCTATAGCTATAGCCAATGGGTTTTATGAACCAACAAACATAACTGAGATATAACATAATATTATATAATATATATATATACCTATGGTTGATGGGCTTTATGAAACTATGAAGCAACAAACATAACCGGGGATCTCACCTTGTAGCTTCTCTCTGGTGGTTGAGCTATCCCTCTGAAAAATAGGAAAGTTCGATCAGGATCATCATTTCATTTGTATCCATTTCTTGGATGAAAATAAGACACATTCCAAACCATCAACCAGAATATCTATAGAAGATATTGATTGCGGATGATCGTTCTATACTCTCTATATCATTCCATCTGGATGGATATCATAATAAATAGCATTATGCATTAAGGGATCATACATGTACAGTTCGGATTTCACGAGCATACCATTGGTTTTAAAACATGGTAGTAATTCTAGGGATATAATGCGAATATCCTGGGATATATACATATATACATAGATACCTACATATACATATGCAACAAGATAGTTCTTTTGCGGTGCCTGAAAATGGGTATGCCCCCTTTTAGGGGGCTATTGGGGGATGACAAACCAATGGGTGGAATGAGGTGATTTTCAGACCCAGATGGCCAAATGGCAACAATCCTACTCTGCAAGCTCTGCATGAGCGACAAAAACATCTCTTTTTGTATGGAACATTGGATACTGTCATTGACTCTCATCAATTACAGGCTGGGAGGATATAAAAAATCTTTCGATATGTCTATCCATGTCTATCCCATTTTCATTGTTGGGTATGGATCAATACCTATTAATACCATTTTTAGGGGGATGAACATCCATTTACCAGCTATTTTGATGTGAACTACAGGGGTACAAGGTTTTGACACACTGCCTGTTAATCTTACCCAGCAAAGAACCGCTCCCCCAACGGGCCCCGTTGGGCATGCGAACAGCCAAGAGCACGAGTCCTCTGAGGCGCATCGCCTCCAGGCGTCACGCGGGGAGATGATGGATATCATATATCATATATCATATTATATATTACTCATTGTATATTATATGTTAGGTATTATATAGTGTATGTTACGTATTATATATAGTATATATATTATACATTATTATATATTGTATGTGATAGACAATATACTTTATATAGTATATAACATATCATATATTATATATAGTGTATGTTTTATATAATATATTACTTATCATAGTTGATATTTTACAATATACATCTGACCTAAAAGGATAAAACGCTGATTCCCATTGAACTAGTGATATAGATACATGAGTTGACTATATGTGTTTATACTTTATCCATGTCAATTCCACACAATTTCAACCACAACAACAACAACAACATCCGGCCACTGTGGACCCCCACCATGGTCGCACCCTTTTCTTTGCAAGGTGGGTCCCAATTGAGTGGCCGTGGCTGCGGTGGCCGGATTTCATGGGAGTTTAATGGTATTAATGGGGATTAAATTTGGTTGGGAAACTCAATGAGTGTAGCTCCTTGGCTCCCAAGGATAAACAGGAAATATGGATACAGTACAACAATAGCTCCTAAGAGCTCCCTAGGCCAATGGTTCGCTGTCTCTGAAACACATCATGCGCGCTGTTTGCCTTTCCAGGATGAAGCTTTAGCCCACCATTTTCTGGCGGGCAAAACTTGTTGGCCAAAAAAAAAACGCCTCACACTTAGGTCCCCCGCGTTCGGCTCATAGAACCGCGTTCCCGCCTCAGTTTGGCACCATCTCCAACACATGACAATCATAACCATTGACGATTCGAAAGATTCGACGGTTAGCGGACTGAAGTTGGCCCTCGAGATCTTGTACACCGAACAAAGGAACAAAGAATATCATAGCCTTAGACCGGCATTCCCAGCATTCCCTTCCTGGCGCAATCTTTTCCCGGCGCAAACTGCGCTGGTTTCGAGACCTCGCAGGAGTTTTCAAAAAGCGCACAAAATCAGACTGCTCAGACCTCACCAGGACCAGGGGCAGGAGCCTCAATCACCTGCACCAAGTCCAGTGGGAAGATTGTTGGATCCTCTGTCTGAAAACATAAAATAGCAAAAGAACACTATTTTTGATAGGTAAATCGTCTATGAATGGGAAATTGTCCATAGTTGTTGCTTTAATCACGCATTGATCGTTTTTTGAACGAAATCGTAGGTTCAGGGATTGGGGTTGTCTGACGATTCAGGATATAACATAATATAATATAATATAATATAATGTAATGTAATATAATGTAATATAATATAATATAATGAAACACACATATATATATATACATACATACGGTATATAGGGCAAGTTAAGCATAAGAGGGTCTTATCATCAATATATACCCGAAAATCGCTGGGTTGCAGTTGAAAAACATCATTTCCCCATTGCTTCCTGGCAATAAAGGTGAAATTTCCCAGTGTTCAAAGATAAACACTCGTTTTTTCCCATAGAAATGACCAAATGGAGGTTTCCTAAAAAGTCCAAGACCTCCGAATCAGTCATTAGACCATGACTTCGTATTTTTCAATCTATAACCCATCATGACTTGGGGATCCCCATCTTGAAACCCCCATGTTGGCCATGACTTGGGGTAACCGGGCCAGCAGTGGGTCACCCTTTCAGAAGGACGGCCGATTCGGCCTCCCAGAGGGCGAAGCCGTTGGTGTTCACGTTGGAGAAGTTCACTCGGTCGAACTTCACCTCGTGGGCGGGCTGGGGGATTTTTGAGATGTCGCCATGGTGATACACCTGAAAATACCACAACTTACCCTCTGGTAAACATACAAAAAGCTATTGAAAATGGTGATTTATAGTGGATTTACCCATTAAAAAATATTAAAAATTGTGATTTTCCATAGCTATGTTAAATTACCAGAGGGTATGCCAAAAAGAAAATCAAATTGAATCAAATTGATGTTATATCGCTTCAATACCTAACAGCCTCTTCTGCCATTTCTTCACCTTTTCGTTCGCTGCTGTCACCTTCACCTAGAATACCTAGGCCTCCGCACGGTCACTGGGTACTTCACTTCCGGCTTCTGGTTGACGTTCACCACTTGGCCCCTGGTCTGATACCTTGCTGCTGGCCATTTGGCTATGGATCAATACCTATACATACCATTTTTAGTGGGATGAACATCCATTTACCAGCTATTTTGATGTTCACCAGGGGTACTATTGGTTTTGACACACTGCCATTTCTTCGCAAGAAAAATCGGCACCACCAAATGCCAAAATGCCAAGGTCCCCACCAGTAGGACTCAGGCCGAAGGATCTTCACCCAAGAGCCCTTCTTGGGTCCCACCCAAGGCGCCTTTTCCTGCCAAACCATGGGAAATCCTGGGAAATCACACGAAAATGGTGCGGAAACCTCTGGTTTATCTGGTTTAGCCGATCCCCTAGCTGATGAATTGAAGCTGTTCTTCCCCAGTTGTCCGCAGCAAAAGCTCTGCCGGCCGGTGGCACCTTCTTCTTGGGGGCGGCCTTCGGATTTCCGATGCGAATACAGTAACTGGTGATAGAACTGAGAAAAACCACGGGAAACCAATGACAACTGCGCGGGAGGATGCTAGCTGGGGGATATGTCTCAAATGTTTAAACCATGGGCCTGTCAAGCCTTCACGGTCGAGTTTCATAGCAAAGTCCCGATCTGGGCCAGAATGATGTAGACAATCCCCAACAATAATAATTCTCGTCGTCGTCATCGTTGTCGTCGTTGTTGTTGTTGCTGCTGGGGATGGGTCAGTACCATGGGACCATCATTCCCCTCTACTGGTCAATGGATATTGCTTCCCCGAAGTGATCGCTAGCATAACACCGTTGTCCATCATAAACCACCAGAGATAAACTGTGAGGTGCTCAACTTGCTTCGGATCATCATCTATAACATCTATAAATCGATATGATTTTCCAAAGTATCTTCCATTGGTAGGGATTAGGTGGGATTAGTACAGTATAGTACAGTAAAACATGGTCATTCGATTCCTGGCTCATCTCACCCTTCGCCTCTGCTTGAAGGGCGAGGGAGGAGGTTCGTCCTGGGAGATGGGCTGCTCAGCGGTTGCTCTCAACATCCCCGATACGTTTCGGAGAACTTTGGCTGAGTCTAAATCAGCCATTTCCCCTGTGCGAATCATTCACCTAGGTTGCAGCAACCCTGATGACACCAACACAGTGATCATAGGTGATGATTCTGATATCGTCTTCACGCAGTAGTATTCCGCCTATCGACAACTTCTGAAATGTCTGCATGAAGTGGATAAAGTGATACATCTAGACCACAAGAATCTCAACATGTTCTTTAGGAGGGGCAATCCAGAACCCTGGTTGTTTTTTTTTACTTCCCTGAAAAATATCTTCAAGGCACTGCGATTTCTCATCATCCCAAGCATATAACATCAAAATCTGGCTATGGATCAATACCTATACATACCATTTTTAGTGGGATGAACATCCATAAATCCCAGCTATTTTGATGTGAACTACAGGGGTACTATTGGTTTACCATCAAGATCCGCCAAGCAGATTGGCAGCTGAATGTTTTCCAGATCTGCCCCCTCCTGGAAGCCCGTTGCCCACAAAGCTTGTGCTGTTCCAAAGCCCCAGTGCGGCTGCGACCTGGCACCAAAACCTTTTGGGTCCGTCCATCCCAACTGGAAACATCCAACAACTTGTCACCGAGACTTCTGTGTTTCATCCCTTTGTCATGTTTTTTTTTGGGGGACAATTTTTTGTTGCTCCGATTTTTTTTTTTGAACACCCGAAAAAAACATCGAAACAGCTCCGAAAAATTGGCCCTACATGGGACATCCAGGGCCCATTTTCCCGGCCGGTGGCACGGTGGGGCTCCCCACAGCCAAGAGCACCAAACCTCTGAGGCGCATCGCCTGGACACCCCGAAGGCAAGAACTTAAGCACTAAATCATCTCTAGATTTTACTATATATAATGTATTATTAATATGAATATTAATCATTATTATTAGTACTATTATTGTTATTATTACTATTATTGTTATTATTACTATTATTGTTATTACTATTATTACTATTGTTGTTATTATTTATCATTATTATTGTTGTTATTATCATTATTATTATTATCATTATCATATATAATATATTATACACACATGGTCATAGAAAATCCTTCCATTTGAATTCCTATTGAATGGGTTATCCACCCATTGTCATGACTTTTGTAGCAAAAACAAATGGTAAAATCACCCCAATGTATAAAGAACTACCCATAGGGAAATTAACATACTCTTAGGGTTCAGGGTTCAGGCTTTAGAGCCTTTGATGCTTCAATGTTGGATGACTTTGCTCCGTCCACACTACCATGGCTAGGGTCAATCTGTAATCTGCAGCCTTCTATACTTCTAGAGATAGTTTTCGATGTATTCCCGGCTAGATTTTTTAAGGTTTGTGGACCAACTGCGGTCAGTACAGTCGAAACAGCACTTCGTTTCAACTTGGTGGAATCGGAAACTTGTAACCGGCTTCTGGGTAAGAGCTGTCCCGAAAAAAAATTGGTTTCTATTTGCCACCATATACAGAAATCACAGAAATGTGGTAAACCCTAAAAACCAATGACTGACCAGAAATAGCTGGGATTGCAAAGGTCCCCAGAGGTGTCGACATTGGCGTCTTCCCCAACTGAGCGGCCAAGCCATTTTGGAAAGTGAGGCAGGTCCAGTGGACAACGGTTTGAGCTTCTGTGGCTTCGTCAGATGGCAGAGGCTGGTTCGGTTCATGATCCACAATTTTTAACAGCTAGGATCAGAAGATATCAGATCCTCTAGGCACCAGTCGACTAAAGGCGACTTTTTTCTGATCTCAGGGGGGGTAGAAAATCCTGGTGCTCCATCTTTCCCCTTCATCCAAAGTGGATAATGATCATTGCCGGGATTTTTTTCATGGCTATATATATATATACACACACAGCACTAGAAGATATCCCCAAGCTATCACCCATCTACAGTATTGGAAAACCAGATTACCATTCGGATTGGATCTGGCTTTCTGGCCAAAATCAACACGCTGCAAAGAGACAATCACAACAGCACCACTACTTGGAGCATCAACCCACGGCCTGTAACTGGTTAGAAACTTAATAAGTCTCCTAAAACATCCTAAAACTAACTGGTTTCTGCCAATTATATCAATTATCACTGGAAAAACTAACCCCACAAACACTCAGCAGTTACGATCCGTGGATGCTCCAAGTAGGCTACACTAGGCTCACGCACGAAGGCTCCGCAATTGCGACTCAACCTGGTGGGAACGGAATTTGATCAACAAGAGTGGGGGGAAAACCAAACAGAATGGTGATTATAATGGGGATATAATTTGGATGATGGGGCATTTTGGAATATATCAACGGTTTTTCAACTTTGAAAGAAAGGATACAAACAATGCAGATACAAGTTGCAGGAAGGGATTCTGCCAGCAAATCTAGAGGTTCTGCCAACGGATATCTCACATCTACAAGTTGGACAGGCTCAGGAATCTAAAATGCGACCACTTGACCCCTACCAGTATACCTACCTCCTTTAGGGATGAAGTGCCGCATGACGGCTGGTGGTCCCCAGGAATTGCCTTCTGGAGCTCTTCTTTGATGTTCTTGTAGGCGCGGTATTCCTTCTCGATTGGCAGAATGTCCTATGACAAACATTGACTCTGCGGCTGCCCCTGCTGCCCATAAGACCCATGAGACCCTAGGTGGGGGCTGCAAAACATGGGCCGGCTATGTTACCATGTGACCAATGTGACCAAGGCCACACAGGTGTTGGTACCCTCTGGTAAACTATATAACATAGCTATTGAAAATGGCCATTTATAGTGGATTTTCCCATTAAAAATGGTGATTTTCCATAGCTATGTTAAATTACCAGAGGGTATGTTTATATAAATATATATAAATATGCAACAAGCAATGATTTGGTCGTCCTACAGTAGCCCCTAAGCAAGGCTAAAAGCACCGTGCCTTGTGGAATCGGATCTTCCGGTGATGTTGCAGCACGAAGTCTCAGCTGTCGAAAATGTCGCCATTGTTTCAAGACATGGCGAAATGAAAAGGAATCCAAGCTTATATACTGGTTATATACTGATTATATACTATGGTAACTGTACAACAATCTAAAGAACAGTAATGCGAAACAAGTATTGGAGTTGTATCATTGTGATTCGTATGATAATGATACTAACTACTAACGATGATTCGTTACTATCGACAAGTACCATCCAGGGTCATTTGCCAGGCTGCATCCAAGAAAAGAGCCACAAAACTACCCATAAACTATGGGTTCATAGGGGATTATATAAACAACATTAAACAACAAAATTGGGACCAGAGCATGGGGATGTTTTTCTAAATATCATCGGAAAATGGGATTATATCAAGATACCTGGAACTCCTGGGAAAATCGGACATAGAAAAAGTAACCACAGCTTGCTCAATGACTCAATGACCCCTGGTGCTACCGGGACAATCAAATGTGCAGTTCCAAAGCAAATGCTGCCTGATATTGACCGTTCTACCCACAACGCCTCAATATCTAGACCAAGTGACTCTCTTGGAACTCTTTCAATTTGCCGCGGATCGTTCCTGTGTCTTTTGCACGCTTTGTTCCAGTCTTTTCATGTTCGATGATTTATCTCAGTGCATGTTGCAAGGAGGCCAAATCTAGCCGTGCAAAAAACCTGATTGTCCGTCACAATCTGCAATCACCAACATTGGGAACAGAAAATTCTGTGTCTCTTGTCATCTCGTGTTTGTTTCTTGAAATAGGGTTACACGTAATTGCAAGCGTTCGTCTGCCAAGACGGAGCAGTCTTAGAATTTAGTGGATCCCACAAATCCAGGAAAGCCATGTGGATCTGTCCATTCGGTCAAGATCTGGATCCATATTCGATGGGATTTATGTAGATCATGATATAGAGTTCATTAGATAAATTTACACTTAGGTATACTGTATACTTGGGTGTTCCTTTTCACTTTAGGATCTTTAGGTACCCTCTGGTAATTTCACGTAGCTATTGAAAATGACCATAGAAATAGTGGATTTTCCCATTAATAGCATGGTGGATCTTTCAATAGCTATTTTGACATAACCAGAGGGTATTCATTAAGGCTTTAGGAAACTCCCGCTGGGATGGGCGATGGCAGGCCCTGGCCTTTCTCTGTTTGGAGCGAATTCGCCCGTGCCTTGTGATTTCGCTGGAGAGCTTGACTTTTGCGATGCTTGGAGAGCCAAGGATGAAAGGTGATGTCGCCCACAAAAAAATGGTGATTTAGCTGATGCCTCTGGGTAAATCTCTGGTTATGTCAAAATAGCGAACTGGAAAGATCCACCATGCTATTAATGGGAAAATCCACTATTTCTATGGTCATTTTCAATAGCTACGTAACAAATTACCAGAGGGTAGCTGATGCCTCTGGGTAAATCTCGGATAGGTCTTTTAGTAGGTCTAAATTGCCACAATTTAGTGGATACAGCGGATACTGTTTACCAGCTAAGATGACACTGATCGGTGGTGCCACCGGTGGAGGACACAGCCGGGCAGGCTGCCCTACATGGCGCCATTGAGGCGCCAATGAGGGTATAATCTATACTGATTCTATACTTATGATTATTGATCCTAACGCAAATAGTATATATTTTGAATTTAATGGTAAATGGATGGTTTATATAATAATATAACATAACATATATAACACTGAGAAAACTTATCCATTTTCTACAAATTGAATAAACATGATCTGTCCAGAATGCTACCCCCCTTTTCATGGTCGGACTATTCTCGGGCGGCCACAAGACTGCGCCTCCAGTTGGCCGATTTGCTGCTCAGCCTTCTCGCGACTGGATTTCCTCGCCATCAAAATGGGGTTTCCTGAAATGGGGGGATGGGAGTACCCAAAAGTTGATGGCTTACCCTCTGGTAAACTAACATAGCTATTGAAAATGGCCATTTATAGTGGATTTTCCCATTAAAAATGGTGATTTTCCATAGTTATGTTAAATTACCACAGGGTATAGACCATGATGTTGGATAATTGGATACCTCCATTTTAGGATTTAAATGGTGAACCCCAATGAAACCCCCATGAAAATAAACGAACATCAAATTTGGATGATTGGGGGTACCCCCATTTCAGGAAACCTCCATACGAACCTCCGGGGGAGTTCACCAACTACGGGGGGAGTGAAATCATGGGGGTTCATGGCCTTTGTTGATGCGGATTGATTGGATGTGCCCGGGTTTGCTGCAAAAAAAAACGTAAATTAATCCAATGATCTATGGGTAACCCAAAAAAGACTAGGAAAATGGTGCTGAACAACCAGCATAGAACAAGCATGAAAAAAAAACAAAATAATGGTTGCTTCCCAGCGTTGACCCGACCCAATTGGCCATCTTCACAATAATTAGACAAATCTCGTCGGATGATTTCAAGGACTAGTGTATTTTAGAGGGTTCTTGTACGAACCCAACACAAATCTGCATCTGTGGCAACAAAAAAAAAGTAAGTTTTTACATGTTATTATTAGCGGTATTTTAGATGTAGTTTTTATTTTTCTGATGTTTTCTGCATTTTTTTGGAAGTTGCATCAGAGGTCATCCCATGAAAACGCGCTTGTCAGGTCACTGGGATCCGTGCTTATTCCCAGTCGACCGCCTCAGGATGAAGTTCGACCATTCTACTTGGGGGTGCGGGACCCAGGCAAAAAAGAAAGAAATTCCAGGATTATAGATGATTCTTCTCATCATTTTCAGGTGTTCAGTTGTTCTATCTACTCGGTGGTTTCTATGTATACATATATATACATATATATATATACATATATATATATATATATATATACATATATATATACATATATATATACATATATATATATATATGTGCTAGGCCCCCCAAGATCTACCTTTAAGGTTTGCCAGTAGATGATTGATAAACATGTTGTTTGAGCTCGACAAGGCAATGTGAGATGTGGGTGGTTCACAATGAAGCTCGAGATGTGGACAATTTGGCAACGCACAGCCATAAATTCAATGTGTCACTGGATTGGATTAAGGGAAAATCTACAGGAAAACATGGTTTTTACCATAAAATATAGGGCTTTCCTGTAATTTTTCCCATAATCCAATTCTATGAATGTGAGGTGTGAGTGGGTGATATCGAAGCTCAAGATATGGATTAACTCACATATTTTTTGCAGTAGACATGCAAAAAAAGTTTGTTGATTGAGACTTAAACGCGTTGACATGAAGGGATACTGTATGATATGACATTTGCACTATGAACATATGCTAGAAAGATATTGCTTCAATTTTTGATCTTCCTGCAGCAGCAGCAGCAGCAGCAGCAGCAGCAGCCTCCCCTTCATACTGCCTGTACAATGGAAGACAACCACTGGATCAGCGTTCCTATGCTGATCCAATGGTCTTAGCTGCGACACCAGTACCCGTACTGGGCTGAACGAAGCTTCATCTTCAGCATGCGGCTTCCTACTTGGCAATTCTGGCTCATGTTCAACCGGGTCATCGTGATTCTCACCTCCACCTCCTCCTCCTCCTCCTCCTCCTCCTCCTCGGCGCAACCATCCTTCATGTTCACAGTCCTGGAGACATTGCAACTACGTCTGCTTCTGGGTCTTACACTGAAGCAGGACTGGATACAGAAGACCAGCTTTCAGGCACTTACTTTGCTTGAATATGTCAAACCTAGACAGGTATGTGTATGTATGCGTACCACCTACCATTCTAACCCTTGCATCCAAGAACGGGTGCACCCAAGATTCACCCATTGGGCCCTGTGCAAATCTTGGATTCTTGAATTCTTGGATGAACCCAAAGGTTATACGTGTATGTACGCGTTTTTGTACATATCAAGAGCTACATTAAGTCCCAAAACAAACAAAAAAAAACACAGAATAATATGTATATATATATATGTTAACCACCTTTCATCAAAGGCCACAAAAAAAAAAACTTTTAAAAGAAAATAGCAGTTGAAAATGCACACCCAAAAAAAATCATAACACACCGATGTTATACCGTGGAAATGATATGGTTGGTTGGTTGGTTGGTAGACCCTGCGGGTACCATATGTGTATGTATATATATATATACATTCATGAATGATCTTCCCAATCTACATGTGGCTTGTTATGGGTTTATATATATGGGTCATATATGGTTCTAATATGTTCTATATTATGGAAATGGACTTGTTGCACCCGCAATGGTATACCCATCCCCAGTTCTTGCCAATTGGACATGAATATATGTTGGCAATGTGATGTTGGTTCATCTGCCGGCACCTGAAAATACAGAACACAAAACGCATGTCTAATGTGTATGTATTGTATTGTATGGCATGGTATTGGTATTGCTATGTGTATTCTTGTATTTTTGTATTGTATGTATGTGCCTGCCTGCATGCATGCCTGTATATATATATATATACATGTGTATATATATATATATATGTATATATATAATGTATATATGTATGTATTTATGTATGTATATATATATATATATATATATGTATCTGTATATATATATGTATGTATATATATATATATATATGTATATATATATATATATGTAATTATATGTGTATGTATATATATATGTAATTATGTATATATATACATACATACATATCTGTATTATATGTCAAAATCATGATCTGCCCAAAATGGATGGTTTCATAAGTTTGATACTCAAAAAAAGTCGCCACTGACTGTGGGTGCAGTTCCACTGACTCAGTGGTCGTGAATACAATTGTCGTGGTCCCAACTCATAGGGGTTACCCTCTGGTTATGACTAACATAGCCATGGTATAGATGGCCCATAGAAATAGATGTTTACCTATTAATAGCATGGTGATTTTCCATGGCTATGTTAAATAACCAGATAGTACATCAACATCGTACCCCCTAAAAATAAGCCCAACTGCATCGTACCAAGCACGCATAAGCACGCAAAAAAAAGGTCGAGATTGTCACCCAAATCCTCTTCCTAAATAAGCCAATGATCCTGGATGCTGGATGCTACCAAGTGGCGAGTCCGCTGCACCGGGTCTGGCAGAAAATGGGCAACTTGGTCAATGTTGTGGACGCAGAAAAACCAACGGGATTTTTGGTCGTTCTTTAGTATTCAGTACATCTATTCTGGCGTACCCCAATTTCCTGACCCATATGATTACAAATGGCAATTTTGAATTCCAACCAATTGATTGGACGATGCTCAGTTACTACATTTGCATGGCAGATTGTATAAGAACTCAGATCCTACAGTTCCTCAAGAACCAAAATCTGATGTAGTCAGACCCGTGTTGCGCATTGTTGCGCTGTGTCTTTCGAGTTCAAGATCAACTCATTTGTTTTCTCCAAACACAAGCATGTCTGTATCAAGCCAATTAGAAGAGCTCTCCCGCGATCTTCGCATACAGTACCGGGAAGGAGATCAGGTTGTCAGATGAGTCGTGCAAAGCGCTCAATATGAAGCCTGTCAATATCAGTATGACAATAGTATGACAGTATGAGGTCAAAAGGACAATTCATATCTGTGTCAGCACATCCAGAAACCAGTCACCACCAGTGCCTTCCCAGCAAATCGTCATCACTGTCTTGGTCTGGCAACGAGAATGCGATGGGCTTATAACTTCTCAATCCCATCCAGGAGTATTGTAAATGGAATCTAGGAATGAATAGATCCGCAAGTAAGCCGGGTTGTTTCTTTTTTGGTGACTTCAGAGTGGAAAGAGATGTACCCAGTACACATCACAACTGACTTGGTCACCTTTGGAGGTCTCAAATATCAAACCTTGGAATCCGAGGATTTGGGTCAAATCTTTGGAGCCCAAAACAGAGGAAAACCCCAACAAAAAATATAAAAAGCTATGGCTCGGTGGCTCAGTGTTCCCTATTTTTTGTCGTTTTTAAAGCCATGGTTTAAAACCAGGTGAAGCACCACCACCTCGAGCCCCAGAATCGGCGCTGGCCAGCTGGTTCTTGAGCCGTCTGGCACCGTTGCGGAAATCATGTTGGCGTATCAAAATTGGCCCCTGCAGTCTGAAAATCCACTGGAAATCCTGTTGAAATGGTGGTTTAATGGGAAAATATGGGAAACACATCTAGAAATGAAGGATCTTCCATTGCTATGTTTGATTACCAAATGGCCTTTTTGCTTCTGTGGCTGGATTCAATGGTCTGAAAACGTCTTCGTTTTTTAGAGTGTGGCCGGCCTGTAGTAGAGGTACAAAGGTCGCATCACCTCTTTTTGAGAGTGATTCGGAAGAACCTTAAACCTCGGCACAGGCTGGTTCACCATGGTTCACCTCGATTTCCGCAGGTTTCATGCCCGCATGAAATGGCAGAAAAAAGGCGATATGTTGTGCCATCTAACCAAATTGCCTGTTTCTGCTGACACCAAAAAAACAAAGGGGTTGAATGACGACACGTGGAAACCCGCTACCAACATCTACGGAGCATGGCCCATTCAAGGTGGTTGCCAATCCGAGCAGCTGTCTCTTCCAGTCTGTGTCGTAGCGTTTCAGCTCCTGAGCAAACTGGGCGGCCATGGCGGCCATCTTCTCAGGGTGGGATGGGCGGGCCCCCAACTTATGGCAAGTTCAACGGGTGAAATGCTGATAAATCATGGAATCATCATTGAATCTGTGGTTCCAACTTTGACACAACCCCTTTTGCCTACCTGTTAGAGCACCCGGATTTCAAGCACTTTCGCCGGCATGGTAACTGTGGTTGGATCTATGGATCATTCCATGCCAGCCGCTCCGCTTTGACACGTTTCTTCTCTTGTCCAAGCTCCGACTTGCCTTGGCCGATCACCGACGGGAAGGCTGGTCCGTTCGTAGCAAGGATTGACCAACTTCTTTCCATGTCCATCTCTTGAGTTTCGACCTTAGGAAAAATCTACGAATCTACATATTTACATATTATAAATGTATATTTATAATATATATATATATATATATATGTATATATATCTATCTATATATGTATATATACATATATATATATATGTATATATATATGTATATATACATATATATGTATATATATATATATATGTATATATATATGATATGTATATATGTATATATGTATATATACACAGAATAATATCTTCATCCCCAGCAACCACCAGGGTTTGACACCCAAGTGACTCATTCCTGTCATCCGTTTGGAGGTCAACATCTCCTTCCCGAGCTGCACCGGAAAAGTAAAGAGGGCTGTTGTGGTCGGACGGGTGAAAATATCCATGCATATTCTATGATATTCTATGATTATTCTATGTCATTCAACAGAATTAGGTATGAATACATACTTATAAAGGATACATAAAGGATACATACACATATCCATCACCCCTAAAAAAGATAGTTACATAGCCAATTCTTACTAATGTTCAATGCGTTGTAGTCTACTTTTCTATCTTTCTATGATTCCGGGTGCACTCGGTGCACTCGTCCACGCCTCATTGAGCTCCAGTCTCCGCAGGGCACTGAGATAGCGCTGCTTCCGCTCCTGAACTAATCTCCCAATGGGGGTGACCAAAAAGTCGAAGTCTTTGCTTTGGACTGGTCTGAAAAAGGGGGATGTCTTATGTCTTCCAATTTAAGGTAGGATAACATAGGATAACATCTAGAACATGTGGGTATATGTTTCCAAGATTTATCAACCCAATAATTTGATAACCAGGTATGATCTGGGTATAGCAGACACAACCACAGTATAATATGTGCCATCCCACCACTTTCAGTGGATAGACCAAGGTATATTGTCTAGCCAATATAGTAATGTGGGGAAAAGCAAAGATTGGCCAAGCCATTGGAAATGTAGTATGATGTAGTATGGGTATGCTGGTCTTACCCAATAATCATCAGGGTATAATGTGGAGTCAGCAATTCATAGTAGTGGGTACTTTTCTCATGCGGGGTAGTATGGTGTGGGTAATCACTACCTAGCAATACTCTACTGTAAAACAGTCAACCATCTCCTGAATACGTAAAATTCCTCTACGAGTCTACATGGACCTCGAAATGAATCACACATGCCACCCGGGCCTTGTTTGCCGGAATGAAGGCCGGGCATTCAGTCTTATATGGTGGGTTCCTAAACTGGGGGTACCCCCAGTTCTCATCCATTCTATTTTCGAATTTTCCATGAAATAAACCACCCATATTTGGGTACCCCCAGTTAAGGAAACCCCCAAAAAACATCCCCATGATTAGTAATTACATCCGATATCCCCATTATTATATATATATAATGTCAACCCTGGATTAATAAACCCCTAGGCTGTTTAATTGGGGGGGTACCATTTAAGTACTGGATTATGACTATTGGAGGAGTACCCCCCTAATTAATAAGCCATGGTTTATTAATCCGGGGTTGACATTGTATGGAAGAATGGCGACCCATTTGGGTGCTGTAGATGGGACCTACCGACTAATGACTGATCATTTTTAGTACCAAACCATCCAATTTTATCCAATTTTCAGGAATGACAAATCACGAGCTCCAAAATGTGGGAGCGGGTTAAGTTTTTGCCTGGCCGATTGGGGACACAACGGACTGGAAGTTTGTCGGACCTGAAATCATCCCACTTTGCACAGCCAATGACTTGACAGAAAAAACAACTGGTCCATACTGGTCCCAAATTAGTAACCCAAACTATTAACAGTTGAATCACTTTGATGCTATTCAGTATGGTATTAATAGCATACCCAGTTAATCACCAGTTAACAAAGTCCCCAATGCTTGAACCATACCCAGTTCATGCTGTCACCGCATTTTGGAGCCGAATCGTTTCCGAATCGGCAAGCGGCTAGTAGCATTCCACTTAGTTCGCTGATTTTACGGGAGACTTAAAAAAAAGTTATGGTTGTTGAACATGTTGTTGAGTTTTATGCATGTTACATATATATTATAGATTATATTATATATATATATATATATTATATTATATGTATATTATGTATATATATATATATAGATATGTGTACACATATTTAGATATATGCTGGCGATATTCCGGAAATTGCTTGCGCCATCAAGTTGCAGCTGCTCCGTCCTCAGAGCTCCAGGATAAGACGGGGCCCTCTCCAATCACATCTCCCATCTCTGCCCTGGCGGTCAAAACCATTCACCGACCCTGCCAACCATTACTAACCATTCGCAATGATTAGTAACATATTAGGAAGGGTTACTAATGGTTGTATTAATAATAGCAAACCTAGGAAGGATTTGTTATGTTTTTAACATATGTATTTTTTGACTTTGCTACTTGGTCAAAGAAGAAGAAGAAGAAGAAGAAGAAGAAGAGAAGTGCCACTGAAATCCATCTAGAATTATTGGACATCCTGTTTCTGTGTCTAATGATTTGCATTGTCTCAACTGGCGAAGCTTCGCCTTTTTTGGCAACTGCTGCTCGGATTTTACCTCGCCTTCATGAACATCAGCTTTTCAGAGTCAAAAAATAAATGGACTTTGCATCCTTTGGCACTCTTGGTTGTAATTTTGAAATGTCGCAAGCGATGATTGCCCAAGTTTCACTGTGGCTCATCCATGGCTTTTGCCCAAACTGTTTGCAAGAAAAAGCCAGGTAACAAGTCGAAGCACTCGCTTTTGAGTCTCGGCACTGGGGCTGCGCCAAACATTTTTCTTTCCCAAGAATGGATAGATTTCGGATAGATATGACGTACTGTACCCCTGAAACCAATGTTCAATCATCATTCTCCCCATCAAAAAACATGCAATTTTGGAATACATGGTATAACAATGTACTGTATTTGAAGCCATGCCCGCCGCGCCCAAACTCATCCAGCTCAACGTCGTTGACCCACTGTGGCGGGATGGGCTTGACCTAGCAGGTCTGAAGGGCAGTTCAACTGGGAAATACTGGGAATATGTCAAAATATGTCAAAATAGCTGGTAGTTCTGGGAAGTTTCACATAGTTTAACCATCCAAATATGGTGCTACAGTTGGCCCTCGCCCAAATCGTTCAACCCTCTGTTGATCCAATGGGCCAAGAAACACTGTCCGAGACCACAGAGACATCGATGTTCATGAACGGGTGAACATAGTCTGGCTTGAACCTCAAGCTGACTCAAGCTCCGCTCCAAAGGCTCCAAAGGCTCCAATGTCCATAGCAGAAAAATGGAAAGACAACCCCCAGACTCACCAGGGAAAAAAGTCAGGACAGTCTGGTGAAGATCCCAAAACTCAAGAGAATTGCTTGATATTGCTTGGATTGGGAGATTCACGGACCTATAGCTTTCCGGCAGTGAGTTTTTACCCGTAGCGGTGTTTCCACATGTTTGAGTTCATGTGTCGAGTTGAAGCATTTGAAGTGTGGTTTCTTCTTGAGTCTCATCCACAGCAATAGTGGACAGTGACAGTGCGACGATCCTGGTGACGGCAAACATTCGTCTTCACAGCCAAGAGCTGAGCAGATGTCTGCAAATGCTTCCAGCCACGTGATGCCAATTTTGTCTACATATATTCAGTGCTATATTTATACGTGTATGTATATATATATATATATACAATATATATATATATATATTATATATATACGTACATAACATTACATAACTAAATAAAATAAAATAAACTAATATATATATATAATTATATATATATATATATTATCAATTATTATCATACAATCATACAGTAGCTCATCATATGTATCTGTTCTTTGGATTTTGTTCAAGGTCTTTTTGCTGCACGGCTATAACAAGCCTGGCCCTTACACGGCCCGGCCGTTTTGGCTCGGCTCCCAGGCAATTCGGAGACGTAGAACGTGAGGCTCTCACCCAGGAGTTCCTTCACCTCGAGCATGGCGCGCTGGGATTCCCCCCCTAATACATTACTGGTTGGTGTGGCTATAGAAACTATAGTTATATATATATATACATATGGGTTTAACAATGGCTAATGATGGTTCATGATGGTTAATAGTGGATTATCTGGTGGATTATATGTATTTATATATATATACTGGTTGGTGGTGCAATAACCATCTTGAAAAATATGAGTTCGTCAATGGGAAGGATTACATCCCATATATGAAATGGATTGAAATGGAACATAAAATTCATGTCTGAAACCACCATCCAGATTAATGATAATGGGTGATGAATGGTGAATAATAGGGGCTTAAGTGGTGATTAATTGGGGATTACGTGGGGATTCAACAAAGGTTGTATGGTGATTCATGCCGATTAATTCATGGATGTTCATCATGGCAAGAGTCATGGGGATGTAGCCAACAATATTAAACACCCGCCAGGAACCTTGGTTTGGGACGATCAAATGGAGTTGTGAAAAATATGAACCCCAGATGGGATCGAATGCTTCAGACGTCGCCCGGAAAAATTGCGGTTTTTGGTGTTTTTTGGGGGTCACCGAAACGGCGGAGTTTGTGATTTATCCCTATGAACAGTCCCACAATGGAAGCCAAAATGATGCTGAGATCGGCACAGCAACCGACATGGCGACGGAGTTTTTCAATCTCTGACTTAGGACTTCTGATTGGAATACGGTGGGTTTCTAGGATCCCGGTTGGGTGCTTAATTAGCTACTCAGTTGGGAGAATCCCAGATGATGGGACAATGGGACAAAAAAAACAAAAATCGAAAAGCTGTTCAACTATACCAAGATATACCAAGCCTTGAAGAAGGGCTCTCAGCTTGTCACAATTGTCACAACTCTGACATGCTGTGCTATGCTGTGCTATGCTGTGCTGATGTGGCAGCGGTTGGGCTCCATGTCCAGAAATGAGGGTGGCTTGACCCATCAAAGGGGCCCGAATCACGGCCTGGCTTGCCAAGGTTAGTCGAACTTGGATGGTAGCTATGGCTAACCTGCTGACCAAAAAATGAATGACTTAGCACTCAAAATGACGCAGTTGCCGATATATATATATATATATATATGTATTTATTTATTTATTTGTATGTATTTGTGTATATATATACATATGTATGTGTATATATATATATATGTATATATACATAATTATACATATATGTGTATCTGTGTCTGTATGTGTATATGTATTACGTATTATGTATTATGTATTATGTATTATGTATTATGTATTATGTATTATGTATATGTATATGTATATGTATATCCATATACATATACATATACATATACATGTATATGCCTACGGCAGGAAAACCGTACGTGCGTTTTGTTTCTTTTTTGAGTATTGCTCTTTGTCTTGGGGTTGGGGCGGGGTGGGGTGGGGGGGCATGTTAACGTTCCTTTTACTTCGTACATGATATATTGCCATGTTGCTAAGATCTCGGGG
>Ga0126342_10003661_pt1 | contig 25605 bp, 25 predicted proteins | sample Cyp1metagenome_FD_92528 | JGI IMG/M metagenome (GOLD analysis project Ga0126342, IMG submission 92528) | Coral microbial communities from Lord Howe Island, Old Settlement Bay, Australia - Cyphastrea 1 metagenome | ecosystem: Host-associated > Invertebrates > Cnidaria > Coral ... | reverse complement strand
ATAATATAAATATAATTATAAATATATAATATAAATATAAATATATAATATAAATATAATTATAAAAAAATAATATAAATATAAATATATAATATAAATATAATTATAAATATATAATATAAATATAAATATAAATATAATTATAAATATATATATATATAAATATAAATATATATATATATATAAATAAACAAATAAACAAATAAATAAATGCATAAATAAATATAGAGTCATCACAACAAGTAGAGACCAGAACAAGCAATGACTGGCCATTGCTATTGGGGGAGCCACGGAGCCAGGGTTGGCTGCCTCTAGAGCTGTAGTGGAGGGCCTAGTTACCTTTAATAGGGCCTCTATCCATTGACCCACCGCACTGTATGACCGAATTTTCGTTGGAGATCTACGGTTCGGCTCAACCAAATATGTGTCCTCAAAATGATCCAAACTTGTGAAACACCAAGAGTCTGTTAAGCACTTTCTCTATTCGTGAAGCCGCCGAAAATGCTGGTTTGACATCCCAAACTTCCCCAACTGATCATGCAATACATGTCCATGTCCGAAAAATGGTCTATATCCCCTTCAACATCACCATCTATTTCAACTGGGAAAAATGATAAAGCATGATGAAGAGCCCGTGGATTTTACCATTAAATAATCCGTTTTCCATGATTTCTTGCTGGAGAATCATTTGTTTTCTATGGTTTTCCACGATTTTCTATGGTTTTCCATGGTTTTCCACGATTTTCCACGATTTTCTATGGTTTTCCACGATTTTCCACGATTTTCCACGATTTTCTATGGTTTTCCATGGTTTTCCACGATTTTCCACGATTTTCTATGGTTTTCCATGGTTTTCCACGATTTTCCACGATATTTTCTCCATTTTTGTCACCCCTGCAGGCGCGCAACGAGCTCATCGCGCTGAATCAGCGTCAACGATCTGAAAGCTCGGCCAGCACAGAGGTGCGGTCCGGCCGTCGGGGTAGCGTCTGGTGATTTTTCGAGGCGAAGTGGAAAATAGAGCCATTTTGTAGGTAAATCTATAGGATTCTATAGGTAAATCACAATTTTGAATAGGTAAACCATCATAGTTTTAATAGCTAAACCATCTATGGTGATTTAATGGTTCACAATGGTGAATAATTTTTAGGATTCTATAGGTAAATCACAATTTTTAACATAGCCATGGAAAAAACACCATTTTGTTGATAGGATTTTTATAGGTACCATCTGGTTATTTAATATTACTAAGCATGTTGGTGAATAATTCACCATTACTACTAACCACTATTAATATCACCATCATTAATTACTATTAACATCAGATGGTAAATCTATAGGTAAATCACAATTTTGAATAGGTAAACCATCATAGTTAAGTCTCATACACTGGGCTACATCAATAGATGTTTACCATCTGGTTATTTAACATAGCCATGGAAAAACAGCATTTTTAATAGGTGAACCATCTATTTCTATGGGCCATTTTCCATGGCTATGTTAAATAACCAGATGGATCCAGATGGTAAATCTATAGGTAAATCACAATTTTGAATAGGTAAACCATCATAGTTTTAATAGCTAAATCATCATAGTGTCTGCATCTTCATGCTGTAGTAGGTTTCTAATTCATCATAAGTACTCATTTTTTATCTATGGATCTATAAATATGGAATGTTCATGGATTTTCCGTAGCTAAGTTAAATAACCAGAGGGTAAAGCATGAAACAATGGCCATTATTATCAAAACAATGGGGATTAGAATTTAGCCATCAATCAATGTCAACAATGGGTTCTTGTTACAATCTAACTACTGTATTGGGATTAGATTAAATAATAACTTCAGGATTTGCGAAGTGATAATGCAATCATTACTCCATGACAAAGTATGGATTCAAGCGATGGTTCTTGCACATTTGGGGGACTGAACCTAGTAAGATTGGGTTTTAACCATCAAACAATTTGACAAAGCTATGGAAGCAATGGCCCATTGAGTTTGATGATTTACCTATGAAGAAAGGGTCATTTCCCCTAGCTATGTGAAATTACCAGATTGTCAGAAATGGTGATTTTAACCATGAGAAATATGATCAAACATGGTTGATTTTGATATTTTCATGGGATATATGTCACCATTAAGATACCTTTTTGAAATTTAATGTGATTTCGACATGATTCCCATTTGTCACTGGTTGATTCGGGGCCCTCAAAAGTCAGATAGGGAGTTGGATCAGATATAAACTGATAGAATTACATCGCAATTAACCAACCACAAGGAAAGTAGAGTATGCGATTTTTGGATGGATAGGGATATGACCGACATCAACCGACAGTATTTCTGGAGAATCATATCGTTAGAGATTTTTAAGCTCAACATTGGATTTTTAAGCTTTCAACATGAGAATTCGACCAATGAATACTGTAAATGGAATTGTCCCCACATGTGGTGTATTCCAATTTATGGCAGTTTAGAAACCGAGGGATTTCGAGGTACCACATTTTCCAAGAACCGGGGTAGTTGGAGTCCTCGTCGAATTTTGCGGTAAAATGTGGAAGCCATGGAATAATCACGATTGTTTCATGTAGATCATGTTTGATCCCATTGATACTTGTTACATTGATATTTCATGTAGATATTCCATTCTGGTTGGTGGTTTGGAACATGAATTTCACTATTTTTCCCATCATATTGGGAAATAATCATCCCAACTGACAAACTCATATTTTTCAGAGGGGTAGGCTCAACCACCAACCAGCATTGATATTCCAATCATCAACGCTTCAATCACTGGTGAACCCCCGAGGAATTGGGCTAAATCCTCCATGTTTCAACGACGGGTCAGCCAATGATAAATGGGAATAAGATGGAATGATTTAGAAGTGATTCCAATTTTAATGGAATCACTTATCTATGATAAATGTAGATATTTCTAGCAATTTTAACTTTATAAATGGGATCTTAATGGTGTCAGAATGTGTCAGATATCCCATGTGTTTTTTCTGCACGGATCCAGCTCCGTGAGGCCAAAGCCAAGAAGAAGGAGACGGCGGCATGCAAGGCGCGGCCGACCTCCAGGAATGGTGGAGAATCTCAGGGGATATGAATAACATCTGGGCACAACAAAACTGGGATACATATGGGTAGTCAAAAATTCATACCCCCAATGAATATTTCATACATTTTTATACTAATCTGTGGTCCCCTCTGAAATTTTGACCCATCTTCATTCCCGCCATGGCTGACTCCGCGTTGACGTCGGCCAGCACATCGACCAGCTCCTTTGGAAAGCAGAGGTGGACCTGGAAAATGTGGAAGATATGTATTTGAGGCGTCCGTTTGTCGTCGGGGCAGTATACGGGGTGATGGATGTTGGATGTTTTATTTATACATTATAAACTATTGTTATATATTAAAAACATATAATTTATTGCTATATAAATTATTTTTGTATGTTTTAGCATCAAATCCATTGAACGATGCGCAATACGCATGTTGAAAATTCAACTAGCATCAGCCAAAAATAATGCATAGTGCCTATAGTAATGATGACAACAATAAACAGGTCAATGACGACGACGACGACAACCACAATGGCTATCACAATATATTTGTTTATTGTACAGACATGTTTTTCTTTTTCTTTTTGGTTATATACCATGTCCATCAGCGCTGCCCGGATGCAGGCACATTGACAACCAGAAGGAGACCTACTCCTTAGGTGGACACGGGGTGTTTTGCGCCTAAGTCTTCGAAGAGAAAACCATGTGTTTTTTTGACCGGTACCCTCTGGTAAACTAGCATAACTATATTAAGTATGGAAAATCACAATTCTTAATAGGTAAATCAACTATAAATGGCCATGTTCAATAGCTATGTGAGTTTACCAGAGGGTAAATGTTACCTTGAACTTATCCATTGAATAAGTGAAGAACCCATGTAGTTTAAAATGAGACAGATATTTTTTGTTGGATAAGCAGTGGAAGGTGGACTTTGCCAACATTTGTCAACAATATTGAGGTATTTATATACACACAACAATTTGGTGAATCCGAAGTCATTCACAATTTTATAGTGCTTTGGCTGCAGCAGTTCTGGACCCCCTTTGGCTGCGCCGAGCTGCTTCGCTGCTGGTTACACGATTCGCTAGGAACGAAGTTCTGTAGTTTGGCCCTGGGAAGATTCTCAAAGTCATTTTAAGTGCCTTTTCTGCTCACTTTTTGTGGGGCAGACCGACGCGTTTTTTTTTTTTTTACGGTGTCACTAAGTCACTAAGTGTTGAGCTGCCAGTTCACCACTGGAACTCCACAACCATCGCTGCCAGCTGACTTCAACCAGAGAGTGTCCAGAACCTTTTCGGACATCGAGGATGGGGCTGGGGCTGCAGCCGAATGTCAACCCAGGATTGATAAACATCCAGTTCACCAAGTATGGTGGCTACCATTTATGATTGGAATATAGTGGAATTAAAATTCCATGGGTACTATTTTGGGGACCATCCTTTTAAAGTGGAAGTTGTTTTCCCAGCTTTGGCATTGTTTCAGCTGCCAGGAGAGCATAAACAATCAGCTTGACTCCATCAAGTCATTCTTCCTCAGGTCAGATCAGCTGCCTCTTGCAGTGCTGCAATGCATGTACTTGTGACTGATCGTAGGACTGGAAGAACCGACTGCTGAAGCAGTGCAATTCGCATTGGCATGGATTTTGTGCGCAGAGTAGAGAAATCAGAAGATAAACAGATCTGCAAGTCAGTACTACTTTATGCAGAAGGCATGGAGTAACACATCGTTTTCAGCTTCAGGGTACCCGGCTATCTGAGTTTGCCCAAAAACGGGAGATTTACCCCAAGCTATGACCATGTTAGTGGGAAAACATTGAAAAACCGTTTTTCACATGTTTCAACATGCGTGACACGTGCATGAAATATTGAAGGTACCTGCCTCTTCTCGGTCAGGTGACGGCTGTAGGTCGTTGACTGATCCACTCTGCCGCTTGGACGAAACCATAGGTTTTTAATGGTTTCTACCCGTGGAGGGGGACCGGTGGTCCGCAGGTTTGTCTCAACACGTGGGGATGCAACAAGAAATCATGGCATTTATGATTTGGAAACAATTTCGGTTTCAACATGTTTCAAATCGGTTGCAAGGATTGTTGGATATATATGATATATATATATTATATATATACACATAATTATACATATATGTGGTGTATACACATAAACTGTATATTTTGCCCTATTGGTGAATGCAACCTCCAATAACACGATGCTACCGTCGGGCCTTTAGGTGCCAATGATCCAGTGACGAATAAACCTGAAGCCGACAGCTGACCGATCCTGTTGGCTGCTATGAGTCATCGCCGACCCCAACATGGGCGAAATACCATGGAAAAACATGGAATCAATGAGTCATATATTCTTATGGCATGCTTAGCTGCTTAAAGTGGTTTGGAACATTTTGTTTTATTTTTTTCCATATATTGGGAATAATCATCCCAACTGACTCATAAATTTTCAGAGGGGTTGAAAACACCAACCAGTTAGTAAATTGTGAACAGCATGGCCATATTCGCGAAGAAACGTGGGACTTAAGCACCAAATATGGGAATACAACAAACGTGGAGAGATGAGCCGCCTGCGAGGCCATGGAGATGTATTATGCAGCATCGAATATGCAAGATGGTGATGGTGTCTTTAATGGTATATTATATAATTATATATGATTATGTATATATATATGGCTCTATAATGGTAAATATATATATATATATATATATATATGGTATTTATATATATATATATGGTGTATATATATATATACAGATATTTACAACACATACATTGTTACATGGTGTTTACCAGTGAAATTGGATCAGTATCCTGACAGGGGATATGGAGCAGCATGGAACGTAGACGCTTTGGAACTGCTTCATCCACGAACTGGTCAGCCTCCGGTGTCATCCAAAACATAGCTGGTTGGGAAATCCACTATAATTGGGTATTTAAATTAAATTACTGTAATGGTTTCCCATTGCCATGTTTGAGTACCAGAGGATATTCATATCATTTGCACTTCCATATTCCTTGAATCCATGGCAGCTTTGGGCTGGCTTTCAGCTGATAGAGCTGTGAGTGAAGTCAGCTCTGACAATTCGCGCAAAACGTGACGCATCGTGACGCTATAACTTGTGCCGCACGACAACGCAATTCAGCCCAGCTGGGCAATAGTTGAAGTGAGAGCCGTGCCCGGTTTATTGTGTCTGGATCCTGTCACAGGTGGAAAGCAACCAGAGATGAATATGCCCATGTAGAAGTGCTGTCTTCATACTAGCCATCCGGAACATTCGTCAACATCCCACATAGCAAACAGAAAAGATCCAGGGGCCCATTGATGGATCTTCGCATCAATTACCGTGAAAGCATCTGGCAAGGTGGGGAGCGCTGGAGCCCCCGTCGATCTCAGGGAGCAACACAAACTCAGAAAGATAGTGTGGGAATCGTAGATTTCGCACATGTTTAGTACGTTTTAGTACTAATTGTGGCAATCCCTAAAAAGATAAAAAAACAACACTTCCAACTGAAGTAGTGGCAGGTGTTTTTTCTTGTTTTGGGGGTTCTATAATGTTCAACCAGCCCAGCCCTTTCTTGGATACCTATTCGCGAAATTTGTCGCCATCCTGGCACGGTCTCACGTTGATGAACAGACTAGGACGTACCTAATGAGGTCAGCAGAGCGGGTGTTGAAACATCAAGGAGAGTTGTGCACTTTGTTGATTTTAAGTTGATATTGTTGAACATTGTTTGGATCTCAGAAAACACTTATATTCTTGATTTTAGATATTTGGATTCGATTCTTGCTGGGTTTCACTTTGCTAAATTAATGATTTTTAGTCATTGACATTTTCCTATCGACAAACAGTAGGATTTCCGCCCGTGCAGTAAAATCTGTGACTGCTCGACCGACCTCCGCCTGACACGAGGAAACGTTGCAAAACATGGGGCACCTATAGGAGAGGTTGATGAGAGCGAGGAGGATCCTATTTTTCCCCAATAGAGGGGTTAAACATGGTTAAAATATAGTGAAACACCCATTTCAATCGGATAGAATACGATTTTTTTAAAACCAAAACGTGTTGTGAAGATATCTGGGCAAATTCAAAGGACCTGGTCGACCTCAGTTTTTATGGTTTGTAAGGAGGATGTACTTTCTCAGAGGGCTTCTTCCACGTTCGAGGATGATTGTAGTTTTCTGGGAAGTAAAAAAAGGGATGGGTCAAAATCGGTAGATGTGTTTTGGTGCTGATTTACATTGCAAGGCGATAAATCAGTTGGATTGCCTGGCGAAGAAAAAACAACTGGGAGGCCAGGAGGTTGCTCAGTTGAAGCAAGTCCTGAAGCCCCAAGGGCATCCTTTCATCTTTTTGGCTCGACGTTCTGGTAGCTGATTTTCAAGGCAGTCACTGCCTGAGTCGGTCGCAGGGACAATAAGGCTGTTCAACTTGATTTTTTGGGGACCCCAAAATCATCCGAAAGTTGTCATTTTTGAAAGGGAACCAAGGATTAGTAGGAATTCTCCTCATTGTGAGGAATGCCAAGTTGACTTTGGCTTTTCGGTTTGAAGATCAATAGCTGTCGCACCATCAATCTTTTGGTATTAGGAACTCTGAACTTTTGACTGGCTCAGTGTCTAGTTCTTATGAGGCTGCCCCAAGCTGAACACTTCACTTTGACTGTTGGATTGTCTGAGGTGGGTTCAGCCGGTGTCTTGGCATAGCTACACTGGGAGGTCCGTGTTTCAGGAATTTTGGGGAGAGACAAATGTGGCTTCCCCATGAAGCCACCGATAACCCCAAAGTGGATCGAGATGAAAAGAGGGTTTGACTCCCTGGGATTGCTGAAATAATCCTGAACGTGGCTGAAAATTCCTGTGCGGCCAGGGCTACTGTTCCTATTGGCTTCTAAGTGGCTTATATATTGATTACCTAGAATCCAAAGCCACTTACCAATGAGTTTAGTGTAGTAGGTTGCCAGCCAGTTCACGCTCTGCCAGTCCAAGATGGCAAACAGACAACATTCCCCCACGCTCCTGGAATTGCTGAAGGTTATATTTGTTTCCCTATTGGGCAATTTACCATTTGGTGATATCTATTTGGGAATATGTTTCAATTTTTGGGGGGGCGGAGGCCTCTTAAGCAAATCCACATTTTTAAAGTCGACCATGCAGCTGATGCTATGTGATACCTATGTATCTATCTCATTCTATCTTTATCTATAATATATATATGTATAGTATATACATTCACCGGCGAACAAACAAACTCAACATTCTACACAACATCCCCATTTTGAAGAAACACGAAACGAATTCTCGACATTTCCGGTGCTTGTGCAGCGATATTGAGGCCAGACGCGGCACAGCGCCATGCTGGAAGCCTCAGAGGGGATGGCCAGGGAATCATGCGGAGGATGGAGACATGATCTAGGTTGATTCAAGATGATTTAAGGGACAAATTTGTGGATATTTTTCACATCATCTTACCAGAAATATCGCGAACACAGCGGATTTGGATGGATTTTGACTAGTTGCCTGAGGCCGGTGAATGTCAGCTTCAAGGTGTCGGGCTCCGGTGGGACTTCGTCTCCCTGGCAGAGTTTGGAATCTGGATGAATCTGGTAATCCCCAAGTTACCCCAAGTTTTTGTATCGTTGAACGATGTTTAGAATAGTAGTTCCCCACTTCAAAGACGAGTTTCGTCGGATTCTATTTTTCTCAATCTGGTTGGGGTTGTCTCCTTTTATGTAATTGATTATCACCCTAGTCGGAAATGAAGTCTGAATTTTGTCCCAACTTATCATCCCAAGCCCCTTTTTGGCGCATGGGTTTGTTGGTTGATCACAACTTGGGTCCAAAAAATGGGGCCCGAAACGCTGCAAAAAGTGACTCTCCAGAAAGGTCCATATCGGTTGGCGCCGTGATAAATTCTCCCGGTTTGTTTTTTTGTTTCTATTTTTTCAGTTGCTATATGGTTGCTATATGGTTGCTATATGGTTGCTATATGTTTGCTATATGTTCGCTATTCAACAATCATCAACGACGGTGGTGTGCTTTTTTGGGGTGCCAGATTCTCACTGGATTTGGAGCCTTCGATGACCATCAAGGAAGTCAAGGAAAAGGCTCATGAACCGTCCGACATCCCAGGGACCAGGCCTGATTTACAGGTGTCACCATGTTTGGACACCCGTGAATTCACATGTGGTAATCATTGTGTGTATCTAATATGTGCTTATTTGTATAATTTTATATACACTATGCGCGTAGATAGATTATATTAGAATAGATTAGATGAGACTATATTAGATTAGATTTCAATAGTACATAGATCTGGGTAAATTATAACGACCTCACTGTGACCTCACTATAATCATTAGTTAGTAAGGGGAATCATCCCAAAATGGCCTTAATTCAGGTTAGTGAATTATTATAATTTACCCAGATAGATATAGGGTGATGTACCATGATATTCTGCACAGCAAAAATTGATGCGTCCGACGTCCTGTCAGGTCTGGAATAGAGCCGGGCCAGATGAAGCTGATCTTCAAGGGGCCCGGGGGCCCCGCCAGGGAGTGCTGGGGTGATCCCTTGAAGTTTGGATATTATCATATATATATATATATATGTGATCTATCCATTATGATTATTTGATCTATTGTTATCATCAGGTAATTATGGTGGATAGATCATATATATATATATATGTATATATATGTGATAGATTGATAGATAGGATATATGATAGTCACTTTGATCATCAGGTAAGAGTCTATATGTTTGATTGATGGACTTATATTGATTGAATAGATCAGAGTAGAGTATATAGATAACACTGTATGTATACTTAGAGATCAGATGTGATAAGATATGAGCAATAAGTGGATCATTACTGCACACATTTTCATGGCATCATGATTTGATGTCTATATCTGAGGAATTACTTTCCGATGGAGATCCTTAAGTTTAAGGGTTGTATCCCCGTTGCAGATCAAAGACACCCCGGGGATCAGCTGAGTGACACTGATGAAACCACTTCCGCTGGCTGGAAAGGATGGAAAATGCTTGGGGCATCTATTTCCATCTATTTCATTCCACCCCCATCAAAAAAAAGCATTATACAATAATAATGTCATATATATATATATATCATTATATGTCCCCATGATAGCCCCATTATGTCCGCATCAAAAATATCCCTACAAGTCTTGAATTTCCCCATGTTTTCTTCATTCACATCCCCCATATTTCAGCCATTTTTCAGCATCCGTCACCTGACGGTGACACGTCCAAGGCGGATCCTAAAGGATGATGACACTTTGGAGTCCACCAAGGCGGATGGATCTTGAGAAGTGAGATATAGTTACTATATGGTTATAATCAAGACTATAATGGACTACAACTGGGATTATTTCATGGATTTTATAATGGTTTATTCACCCAGTTACTAACCAGGAATCGCTAATCCCATGGCCCATCGAAGTAGTATTCCCTTCGCAGGTGGAAAATGGCAATACGATGCACGTGGTGAAGTCAGCCCCAAGCGCCACCCCGGCTCCTACGCTTGGACGCCTGGTAAATGAGTGGTAAAGAAAAAAACAGTAAGGATCCCATGGCATCATTATTTGGGACATCTTGTGCATGTTTTCTTAAGTTTAACAGATTTCACGTTTTTTTTTGCGGTATCTCTGATTTTAAACCTAACGAGGGGAGGATGGTGCGTTTTTTTCTGAGTTTTGGATGGGATTTCAGCACCGGAAAATTGGAAGATGACCACCCATTGCAAAAAACATGATGTTTACCAGAGAGGAGGGTATTGACTAAGGCCCAAAAATTGCAATTCCAGATTTGTTAGTCTAAACATATATATGTTCCTCATTCCCTCCCATGTTTTATCATCATTTGTCATCATTTGTCCCCTGAAAATTGCCATTTGGTGGAAAATCCTGAGCTTTCAAGGTCGACCCCTGCAGCCACTGATACCACGCCAGCCACGATGCCACCGGCTGCTGGGCTGGAGATTCGCATCCTTGGTATGTGGTTAAGGATCAACAGGTTATGATTGATGGATCAACCCTATCAACCCTAGCTATGTATACAGGATTACAATGGATTATATACATAGGTCATGAACCCATTGACCAACTGTTTAACTATTACATACTATTACTATGTGGGACATGGCAAGAAGATCTGAGTTCGGGAGCAATGGCTGGATCACAGTCCGAGGCTGCTGCACCCACCCCGGCCGCGAATCCAATGGCAGCTTTGTTGGGCGGCGTCTTGGCGGATTTTTGGCTGTAGCAACAGCCAGTGCCATGGAACAGGGATGGAAAATGGCTCCAGCAGGTGGAGCATCCCAGGATATCCCAGGTGCCAGGTGCCACCTCCAGCATGTCGGAAGAAAATCAGCCACGTCCCCATGGATTGCGTGGATTGTTGATGATCTACTCATATTATCTCATATTGATGTTGTTTAAATTATAAACATGCATAATAATTCATAGTTGTTGTGGGTGAGAATACTCTTGCGCTTGGAGTTTTGGTTTATAGCACCCCCGAAGAAGTCACTGAGAATCCAGTAAAACCCCATCCCAACCATTCCCAACCTAGAATCCAGTCAACACTCATTCTAAAAAATAGCGATATTAATGATGATGATGATGATGATGATGATGATGATGATGCCACAAGGCCGCCACACGTTTTTCATGATTTTCTGTATCTGTGGCTTCCCAGTGACCCCAGATTTCTCCAAGGTATGGGCGGAGCCGGTGGAGCTCCCGGAGCTGGTGGAGCTGGTGCGAACCCCATGGCAGCCATGATGAACGACCCTGCTGCCATGCAGGTGGGATGCCATGGCGGTGGCGTTTTTTGTTTTGGGCTCCGGGATGGTCCTCCGTTTTTGGGGATCTATTTACCAGGAATATCCATGAATAATCGTGAATTATTAATTTTTATGGGGATCTATATGAATCTATATGATCTATTTACCAGGAATTCCGAATGATTGTGAGATATTGTGAGATGCCCACGGAGCATGCGTATATACATCATATACATTCATGTACCGTGTTTTGACCATGGGGACACATTGCGAGGCCGCCATGCAGATGATGGGCGGCATGGGTGGTATGGGGGGTATGGGCGGCATGGGCGCCCCTGGATATGGCGGACCCGGTGCACCAGGTGCAGGCTGGACAATTGAAAGAGAATTGGAGTATATTTATATATGTATATTTCACTTTAACTGACACATAAAAAGGCAAAAAAACATGTTACTGTAAAGAGTTTTGCTGTTTTGCTTGACTATACAATTATACAGTAACCATAGCACTTGAAAATCAGCAGTCGCTCAAGCACTCTCGATATATAGTGAATTGCCACTTACGAAAAATGGGGAAAGGGGTCAGTTTTGGTCTCCAGGTATGGGCGGTGGTTTCGATCCAAATATGGTTGTGACCTCAGTGATGGTTTTTTTGAGTGCAGATCCATCAGATTATCATCATATTTCTGTATATCTGTATATCTGTATATCTGTCTATCTATCTATCTATCTATCTATCTATCTATATATATATATATGCACACATGTCCCATTATTTGATGGCAGGGCTCATTACCCATTGTTGGATATTTCCGGATACGTTTGGAAACACTCATACTTCTCTTGTGTCCAGTCTGTTCATCCCAAGCTCTCCGTTGGGACCCAATGAAGGTGGCAACCATGCTGCAGAATCCCGGGGTGCAGCAGATGATGCAAAATTTGGCCCGGGGCTGTGTAAAAGATCACCACTGAGCACACTGAGCACAGGATTCGATGAAATCGATCTTGATCCTCTAAACCTAAAGGCCTTAGAAAAAAACGCACCACCAAAAATGTGATCCCAAATATGGCCCAAATCCTTGTGGCATTGAGTTTTCGAAGCACTCTTGAGCCATTTTCCTGGCAAAATCTTCGAGTCTTCGTCAAAATACGTCAAAATGAGCCGCTCTAACGACGGTTGTTGTTTGCCTATCGCGATTGGTCAGACATGGTGAGGCGTCCAACCCTCAGCTGATGCAGCAGATGATCCAGAACAATCCTATGTTGCAGGTGGGCGATGATGGGCCTTTTGGGATTTTCACCTCAGAGTCTGTACCCTCTGGTAATGGCTGACATAGCTATTGAAAATGGTCATTTATAGTGGATTTTCCCATAATAAATAGTGATTTTCCATAGCTATGTTAAATTACCAGAGGGTACACCAAAAGAAATCGGGAAACGCTGGTGGTTTCGCATAAGAGGAAACTGTCTTTGTTTATTTTCCCAAGTGACTCATGTTTGAAAAAACACCAATGAAAAGAAATGACTTATATTTTTCGGCAGCTAGAATGGGAAAACTGATAGCCCAGCTGATGAGAGTTGTAACATTATCCCAGTACCCCAATCGATACCTGAGAGGTATAGACATATCCCAAGGAAAACCAGATAATCAGCATGTTTACGATTTATTACTTATTACTTATTACTATGATAACAATTAGTAGTCACTATATATGTATATATAATTATATAATGTATCATTATATTAGTATTACATCTATTGACATCTATATTTTCATATTTATTATATACATATCTTTATATTTAAATATCTTTATATTTACATATCAATTTCTATTTACATATCTTTATATTTACATATACATAAGTTCTTTTTCCTATATTACCAATTGGTAAATCCTGCATGGATCGTCCATAGACTCTGCGTGCCCGGCCCAGCAAATGTCGCAGCGCGACCCGATGTTCGCCCAGGCGGGAGGTGTGTGAGTTTGCTGTGGAAAAAGAACATTAAACATCTATAGGAAACCCAGCATAGGTTTTCCAAATAAGTTGTTTCCCTTCAAGCAAGACTGGGTGGGATGAACACCAGCTATACATAGCCATACCATATAAGATGTTCTGGCTATTTTGCTGTGAGCTACAGGGTACCAAGCTTTTGACATGGGGATTTCCACTTCAAGTCACTGGATGCAGGGCCGCTGTACTTGTCGACTTGGGGTATCTCTCACGCTTGGGGACCCTTGAGAGCTTTGGTTATCCTAGAGGCAAAACAGGTTATGAACTGTTTTTTTGAAGTTTCTAGATCAACTTTGACAGCACGGTGTAATCATGCCTGATTGATGTCGCTGTTACAGCCTTATCTAGACCTTTGGCTAATCTTAGTTTGGCCGTGTTTGGTTGTTTGCTGTTTCGAAAAATTGGGGTATTAAGTTTAGGACATACCCATTTGGATGGACAATGAAATAAAAAGTATCTCTTCATCAACTTGTAGCATTCGTAGCTGGCTGATCATATCCTATGACACCAAGAGCTTCGTCCCAATAGTAATGATCTGTTGCAGCAGGTCCAAATGTTGACAGGGAATGTCTCGTTGACTTTCTACGAAGCTTTTGGAAAAAAATGGCAAAAAACTGGCCATCCACATACCATCCTAACATAGCTCCAGTGGGACCACAGTGGGACCAACTGGCCATCTGATCCCTGGCAGATGATGCAAAACCCAGAGGCAAGGGGCACGTGGCATCCCGGGAGTGACCGATTTTTGAAAACATCTTGTTGATTATTGATTACTGATGCATCAATCTTGATTATAAAATATATTATATATTATCTGGTTGGTGGTTTGGAACATTTTTTATGTTTCCATATATTGAGGAAAATCCTTCCCATTGACTAATATTTTTCAGAGGGGTTGAAACCACCAACCAGTTATTGATGCATCCATTTTTTTTTGCAGGTCACCAAAGTCTCTGAAGTTTGCCCCCAAAACTGTGGATCCCCTCAGGGAACCCCCATCAACTTGAGGATATAGCTGGCGACGCTAGTAACCCCACAAAAGATAGACAGTTTGGCACCATTTTAGTATGACTTTACTGTTCTCTCCTTTTGGGGGTTGTGAATGTATTTTATATATATATATACACCTCTCTCTCTCTATATATATACATACAGAATGCATATATTGTATGGGTCTATAATCTAAACAGGTATACACATACGCGCAGACACACTCACACACACATTGTTTCTGAATATTCTGTATAGTCAATCATTTGTTGATCTGGAAATCACATCCCTGTGCACTATTCATTGTGAGAAGCCATCTACATATAGATGCGTGGTAGGGGGTTTTGGCGGCGGGGGGGTGGGTAGGGTGTATTCAATTATAGATACGCAGTGAGGGTTCATCACATAATTTTGAATATATAATACAAAATAGTAACAATAGTAATAATGTATCTATAATATATTCTATATTATATAAACATATATATGTATAATATAAGTATGTGTAAACATATATATATATATATGTATAATATAAGTGTATATATATATATATGTATTATATATTATATATTATATATATATTATTATATGTATTATATACAAATATTAGATTATATTATATGTATTATACGTAGTTTGTTTATGTTTGCATTTGATCCCTCACCGGAGATGCTTATCATCACACAATCTGCCCGGCCCAGCTCATGCGAACGATGCTCAACCCCCAGATGTTACAGGTGCAGCCGTGGCTGGTTCAGGGTTGTCCTTTCCCTTCTTCGAGAGTCAGCAGGTAATTACATCTTTCCAGGCATAGGCGACTCCGTTTCGACTTCCTGATTTCAACACTTGAAATAAAGGTGTAGATTACACAGCTGAGATTCCGAACCTTGCTGGGCATGGTATATGACATCCATGGAATGTCTCTGGCCAGGGCCTCCTGCAGATGCAGCAGGCCATGGGCAACGCTGGCATGGGCCCTGGTGCCCTGGGCGGTGGTGCCCTGGGCGGTGCCCTGGGCGCACCGGGCGCCACCCCGGGCGCGCCGACGGCGGGCGCCCCGGGCGCGACGGCGGGCGCCCCGGGTGCGACGCCGACGCCGGGGATGCCGCCGGCGCCTGGAGCTGGGTGGGGGAGCCAAGGTCGCTGGGGATGGGAAACAACGTGGAACAATATGGAAGATAATTTGAGTCATTTTAAGTCTTTTTTTCTAGATTCTAGATGGTTTTATAGATTTTTGTACTTTCCAACATGTTTTTCGATTCTAAGTTTTTCTATTATGTTTATTCAAACTAAAGGATCAAGATGGTCCAGGTCCTTCACGATGAATTTGAGGATGATGCTCTTCGTCAGATCCCAGGGATGCTGGGACCTTTCGCAGCTTTTTCAGTGTGCTTCAGTGGCGAGCTCTTCTGAGGATGGATCCAAATGCCATGGCTGCTGCGATGCAGGCCAGGGCGGCAGTCACCAAGCAGCTTTTTGCTATTTTCCGAAGATATCCCAAACCCACCAGCCGTCACTAGCCCACTTTCTTTAACATTCCATGCCAGGAAGGATAGGTTCCCAAGCCGTGAGCTCAGCCGTTTGAGGCAATGATGGGAGGCATGGGTGGAGCTGGAGGCAAGGCGCTGAGTTTGGGTAAGCCTTGGATCCATGAATTTGCCATGTTTGGCTCCACTGCACATGAATCCAAATGGGAGAATCCCATTTGTTTTTTTTTTTAAATGATTTTTTTGTCACCATTGAATCACCATTAAATCATTAAATCCCTATCTTAAGGATTAATTCACCATTAAATCATCATGAATATTCCAAACATTAGCAGTGGCCTGCAGCTCCATCGAGAATTTCATGCGGTAAATCCGATCATCGCCTCCAGTCTTAAAGGTTGAATGAAACCGGATGAGTAATTTTGTACAAAAAAACATCAAGGAATTTTCAGCCAGTATATACACAATTATTTACATGTTACAGATAGATAGATAGATAGATAGATAGATCAATATGCTTGATATGATATATATATATATATTATACATACACATAATGTTGAATGACATTTAAGAAGTCAAAGAACAAACAAAGACCAATTAATCAGATTGGATTTGTCTGACCACAGGGTGCCCATTTTTTCCTGTGGTCTATCGCATTATCCCGTTATATCCTGCTATATGCCATCTACATCCCATTACACTTCCATCAGAACTCCATACCGATAATGGGATGGTATGACTAATTAATGAATTTAAGTAAGAGGATTTAAGATTAGTATCTAAGAGGATTTCAATCGACAAAACTGGTTAATGGTCATAAATCCATATAAATCCCATCCCCTAAGATTAAACACCCTCAAAATGATCCCTTAAATATGTGGTTTTATCCCCTACATCCACCATGGTTTCTGGGGAGTTTTTAATATTAGGGGAATGGATTAGTAATATTTAGTAATATTTCTACTAATATAGTAAATATTTCTAAATAAAAACTATATTAGTAATATTTAATTAGATTTCTGTTTATCATATTTCTACTTGGAGCGCAGGTATGCCAGGGCTGGGTGGCATGGGAGGACCCCTTGGTGGAGCAGCTGATGGAAGGTGGAGATGTCTGGGGCCAGTGGTGGATTCTGAAGACCCAACAAGACATTGATTAATCATTATTAATCAATGATTAATCATTATTAATCGATGATTAATCATTGATTCATGACTGATTATTGATTGATTAATCATTGATTAACCATTTTTTGGTGGAATAAAGTGGAGAAATTAACATATTTAGCCATCTAGCATGGGGTGATGGTGGGGATATTATGGATTTTATCTGGATATCCTGGGGATTTTAAAGGTGTATTTTACTGGATCAACTAGCTGGTTGGTGATCCACGATGGCTACGTTCTGGAGGGGGTGCGAAACCACCAAGCAGCAGGCCTGCGGAAGAGAGATTCGCCACACAGCCTGCGACCTCGGATACCAACACAAGACCTGGATGTCGTTTTTTTTAAAAAACATTTTGCGGGAGTTCTGGGACCAAAAAAGATCTGCGATCTGAGTTTCTGCATTTCAAGAACTCATCCCCCTTAAGATTTTCCAGAACTTTCATTGACAATTCTCCATGTTTGTGGGTGAAAAATGGTGAGAACCAAACTCCCGATGGATCCGATGGAAGCTGGGGACATCTGAGGTTGGAGCAGCTGACCAATATGGGCTTCCCAGATCGACCCTCCAACATCCAGGCTCTACAGATGGCCAACGGTGACGTGAACCAGGTGCCTATCAGCCCTATCAGCAGCCGAGTTTGGGGGAGATGGGAGGAGATGGAAGGAGATGGAAGGAACAAAAATCTGATGCAAAGAAACACTTGGAGATGGTTGAACAAAATGTCAGTGGTTGGATTCAGCTTCAGTTTTGACCTTCGGAGACTGCCAGGTGAAGTTCAATCATCTTGAAAATGTATTGTTGTCAACGGATTGCGTTGGAGACATCCTGCTTGGCTCGTTTCCAGAATGGAAGGCCATGGTGGAAGGCCATCTCACTTCATTTGTCTAACAAACAATCAGCCGCAAAGGCTAACAATCAGGATTTGAACGAGTAATTTCTGGATCAGAAACTATCGAGTCGAATCAGCGTCACCGAAATAAACATCCAAACGTTCGGATCAGCGTCGCAGAAACAGCGTCAAAGACGATCCTGGATCAACATCGTGTGTAAATGGTCGGGACGGTCGGGATGGTGGGGATGGTCGGGGCGGTCGGGGTAGCCCGCAAAGTTGCCATCTATACCGTCCCGATCCAACCAATGTGGATCCAGCCGCGCCGATCCAACCAATCTAGATTACGATCCAGCGACTTAAATATCCATATTTTGTTCCACATATATGGACCAAAATGCAGACATGCATAGATCATGTCTTGGAGGTTTTGAACGCCACTGAAGGCATGGGTTTTCCCAACTGATGTCCTCATCCGATTCACAGGCCATCAACTTTCTTTTGGGCGGCGATGCCCCCTGATTCGGAGAGTCCCTTGGAGTAAATTCAGCGATTGTGGTTCCAAGGTGTTGCTGGATAAACATCAAATTCATGTTTTCATTGATCCAGGTATATCATTGGTATCCCTTTTTTGGGAGCCCTACCTGAAACTTTCATAGAAACATCTGATCAAACTTTTGGGATGTCCGCTGAAGCCTGTCCTTTGGCGGGCACTTTTTTCCGCGCCCACTGAGCACAGGAAATGTTGGGCAACCAACAGGGAAACCGTACAAGTGGGGACCCTGGGATCCCCGAACTTCGTAGCCGATTGGTACTTGGGCTACACCCATCATGTACTGTACACATATGTATGTCCCAGTATAGTTTCTGGCATTTTTGTTGCTCAATCTTGCTACGGATAAGCAACACAACTAACTAGTCCAGTTGCTAACCAACTTTTTCTTTGAACTCTACCTTCAATTTCTCTCTGTTGATGTCCAATGTAGCATATGACGGTCCCTAATCAACCCATCTCTTGCAGCTTTGGATCTCCCAGCAGCGGGGGCCCGTCTGAACGTAGGCTACACATGGCATCTAGTGGTTGAGTATCATGATTAAATCCCCATGTTTCATGGTAAAACTCGGTAAAACATCCACTTTTACGGACAACCATTGTTGGTCAAATCATGCTAAATCCCTAAATCTCGCATTCTTGCTGGTGAAATCCACTACTGTCAGTTCATGTCGGTGAAATCCATCACTTTTGCTTCTTAATTTCACATTTTGGCCGCTTAAATCACAAGTTTTCATGGTTCAATCATGGTTTTTGCTGCTTCAATCGCCATTTTTGCTGCTTCAATCCTTCAAGAAAGCCGCCTCTTGAGGTGAAGTCGTTGCCTATTTTCTGCGTGCGAAAAGGCCCCCGAAGGAGAGGCGATCGCAGGACTGGAGCCAGGAAAACACAAAAAACTGGTTGGGGGTACCAAAAATTACCAAAATCATAGGATTTTTGGTGGTTGAACCGAAAATTATGGTGACAAAACATACAAAACTGAGAAATGAGGGTCGAAAGAGGCTTTTTAATCATGAACAAAATTGGACCTATTTTTCCTGTATACTGTCTACCCAATTTCAGACAGCAACAAAGGAAGATGCCCAATATATGAATAGAATAGATCTGATAGATATATGTGTATATCTAATCCGATCTCTCACAATCCAGTCGAATCGAAGCGTATCCAATCCAATCTAACCCAATCTAATTTATCTATCTAGCTATCCATCTATCAATATATTGTCAATCTTTGCTTTGCGGTTGTTAGTTGGGAACCTCCATGAAGTCTACCAGCTTTCTGCTCGAGAGCAGGAGAGGTTCTGATGCCCCACAGCCTTTGGAGCTTCGCCGGTTTTGACCGAGTGAGTCTGTCTGAAAATGGCCCAATATAGTCAACATATGGCAGTGTGTCAAAACCTTGTACCCCTGGTGAACATCAAAATAGCTGGTAAATGGATGTTCATCCCACTAAAAATGGTATTAATAGGTATTGATCCATACCCATATATAGTATGAATATGTGTGAATACAACAGGATAATAATCCGAATACAGCGCAGATATGCAACCAATAATATGCTATTTGAGCATGTCTGAAACTGCGGTATACCCTCCAAAATGGCAATTTTAATGGGGAGAATGATGATACACATTTACAAACCAGTGGATTTTTGGGGTACTCTATTTTCAGAGAAACGCACATCCTTGACTGACAAAATTCCATAAAACATATTCGGAAAACTGCTGGTTTCAAACCGGGGGATACTGCAATTAATTGGCAGCTTTTAGTGGGAGAAAAGGTGGTATAAGATTGATTCAAGGTATGTACCTGTCATATACGTACGTTCATATACTGCAATCCAATGTATACACAAAGGCAGTCCGCCAAATGTTCAACATGTTCTGGTTTGAGGCACTCCTTTGAGTTGTGGTAGCAGATTTTACGTTGGATCACTGCGATCATTTCTACCATTAACCATCCTATGTACTGTGTTTAACACATTGGACCCATCACAACTTCACCATTTTTGGATGGTTGCTGTAGCAGGGAGGTTGGATTCCCAAACCACTCGATCTCAGGACATCCCAAGTATGACAATTCATCACAATATAAAGGGGATGATATCCATCAATATCCATCAATATCATCAATCTTCTTCAGTTCAATGAACTCAATGAACTCTATCCCCAATTTTCAGGTGATTTTGTCACCTTGTGCAGCCTGGCAGATTGGCAGATACGGCAGGTCATGGCTGAAGCTGCTGAAGCTCCTTGGGTCCCGGATCTGAACAGCTCAGCTGGAGATCCATGGTTCCAAGCATGGGGAGTTTCTCCCCACTATCGAACCATAGCTGGGAACGTTTACAAAAAACGAACTGGAAAGATCTACCATTTTCAATGGGAAAATCATGGAAAATCCACTATTTCGACTGGGCCAGCTATTCAATAGCTATGTAAACGTTTACCAAAGGGTAACAAGCAACTAAACATTTGGATTGAAATGGTCTTCCAGCTGGCTTTCTCTGCTAGGGACACGCCGCATCGTTGGATCTGCGAGTGTGTCAAGGCATCAAGATGTACAGTACTCGTACATTGGAATTTAGCCACTGGCAATCCAGCACAGCAACAGTGACCCTCTGCACATCTTTGAACTAGGAAGATCATCTACGAACGTTTGAAGGATTTCTATGGATTGGACAGTAGATCCTTCGGATTTCAAGGACATCTTCGGAATTTCCTAAAATCCTGTACATGTTTTAGGGATATGTTTTCGGGTGAAAATCCAACATGTTTTTCCAAAGCATTTTCAGTTTCCCCAAAGATATACCAGGGATGTCCAGGTCAGCCTTCGAATCCAGCGATTTGGACTGGTCCTAGCACCACTCGCTTTGGCTCCAGCATGGAGAGTCGTACCTGTCTTCGAGCGGAAGGCGAACCGAAAAATGCTGGCTGAACATGGCTGAAGGGGGGGATAAAATGGTGAACAAAAATGAGAAATGGCTGATGGACAGACCCCCAGGGATCCCAGCTGGGCCTCGAAATGTGTTGATTGGCTTGTAACTTATGAATACCTATGACATTTATGACATTTTACTTTGCCCCACTGGGGTTTTCTGGACACGTGAAAGCCTGACCTCGCCATGCACATGGGCTCAAGACCGGCTCCGCAGCCCGGGATGATTTTGTTAGGAACATGTCTACGGTGGGGTTGTCGGCAGCAGCCGATTGCTAACTGCCTGGATGTCCCTGGGATGCAGCCTTCTCTGTGTCCGGATGTTCAATGTGGGCGCTACTTATAGCTGTTCCATTGATGAATGTTAGATTGTTAGTTGCACAGGTTGAAGTGTTTGCTCTCAATGATTGGTAGAAGTTGTTACTGTTTTGAATGAATGTTGGCACTCCATGCCTATGCCATCCACATGTCATTGCTGGTGGGATGACCGACCCCTCGCCCGAGGCTGAACCAATATTATGACCCGGAGGCAGATTCGAGGACAGCTGGGGTGCAGATTTTGAATGGATTTGTTGAGCATAATATGCAGATCAAGACAGTATCTATATTTGTATCTAAAACATTCTAAAACTATATCTGGTTTCAAAAGCATGTTCCTCATCATTGTTGGTTAATATGAGAAACATACAGTATGTAACATACTGTTTCATACTGACATATTATGTATCCGCATTGTGAACAGCGGGACTATACGTGGTTTCCAACTGTCTTTGGTTGGCTGAAGTCCATTTTTCCCTGATTGTCCGAAGATTATCAGGCAATTTGTGAGATCATGCAGTCAAAAATGGGATCCCCCCACAATAATTCATCGCTGGTGGCAACCCTGCATGTTTGGTGTTATATCACTGCCGCGATCATCAGGACATGTGTGCCAAAGGTGGGTGCTGCTGCAAGGGACTCTTCTCAGCCAGCCGTGACTGTGGCTTCCAGTGGCGACATTTCCACTGCAACCAACAGTGCGCCATGATTGGTGCCATGGGCAGGTCCCCGTTTCTGCACCACATCATAGCCTTGTATTAAACCCGGCACATATTTTGAGACAAACCAATAGCCAATATATATATACATAGCCTCAGTATATATATATATAATATTATATATATATTATATATATATTATATATATATATCATAGTATACCAATAGCCAATACCAATATATAAGCCTCAGTTGAAAGTTGCTTGTCGCTCCACGCAGCATCTCTGGCGCAAAGCAACGAAAAAGTGCCCCGGTGGATCCTTTCCCTCTCGAGGCGGCGTTTTCGATGAGGATTTCGCGGCAGAGCACTTGAGCATTCCCCAACTTTTGATTTAGCAAAACTCAAACTGATATCAACTGATATCAACTGATATCAACTGATATCAACTGATATCAACTGATATCAACTGATATCAACTGATATATATATATATATATTATATATATATATATATATCACTGATATCAACTGATAAAACCAGCAACTGGTGTGTGAAACCACGTGAAACCCATCAACCTTGCCCCCAGGATCCACCTGCGCCCAGGTCATGGCCGCGCGCGTGCAGGCAGCAGTGGAGGTCGTGAAGAACAAGGCACTGAAAGTCGCAGAGGACACCAAGGCCTATGCGAAAGAGAAGACCTCCCAGGTAACATGGGAGAAGTTGATGGCAGCGATTTCTTTTCATTTTTTTTGGTGTTTTTTATATTTTTTATTGGGATTTTATGGTACTTGCATGTATAATACAGTTGCTTATCTTCAAACATTACTCAAACAGTCCTTGGTATCCTCTGGTGTCTTGTTTGTGTTTCCTTTTTTTAATGACAAATCATTTCTAACCGGTACTGCCCCTAGGCTTGGGCCATGTCAAGCGAACTGAAGTCGTATCACGTCAGTGTTTCGCCAAGAGGCGATGGAAATGTCCAACGCCGCCAAGCAGCGGGTGGTGACCATGGCTCAGCAGCGGATGTTGGCAGTTGCAGCATCAAAGGAGGCAATGAGGGGCTACCTGCAGAATGGACAAGTCTTGCTGCTGGATGCCTACAAGGAATGATTCATTTGGAAATTTGATGACTACTGAGTGACTGCTGTGTTTGGGATATTTTGGGATACTTCGGCCATTTTTGGATGTTCATTTGCAGTTTTCGACCTGATCCCAGATACCCCGAGGAGTTCAGAGCCACTGGAGTGAAGGAGTTTTCTCAAAAGTATGCGGCACTCCTGAAGCAACACACTGGAGAGCACGCGCTTTTGTTGAAGCAGTTGGCCATCAAACAATCCCAGCAGGCGCGATGGGTTAAAACATGTTAAAACCTGTCCAACATGCAGCTAAGGACACAGAGGAATTCACTTTAGGGAGCTTGATCATTTCGGCTGCTATCTTGTATTTGGGGTTGTTTGGAACTTGTTTTAAATATGATATGAATCAAATATGATTGATATGTCTAGAGTCTAGAATCGTTGAAGTAATTTTTCATACCTCAATCGTGTTCACCCCTCACACTTCACCCATCACACTTCACCGATTTTTGGTTGTTTTGTCCCCCTCTTGACCTCAAAATGTCCATCACATATCATCATCTATACATCATCTATCATCATTTCCATCCGATTTCCATCCGATTTCAGGTGAAGGCTTCCTCCTTGGCCGTGGTGGGCTCGGTGCAACGTCGCGTGACGACGACCTATGAGACGTGCCACTCCAAGGCGCAGCAGGCCGTGACGTCGGCAAAGGCCAAGACGGTGGAGATCTCCACCAAAGCCAAGAACGTTGCGAAGGCACGGCGCGGCGGCGATGGGTTCAGCGGAAGGCAGTGGAATAGCCTCTGGTGAACTAACATAGCAATGGAAAATGGCCCATTAATAGTGGATTTTCCCATTAAAAATGGTGATTTTCCATTGCTATGTTAGTTCATGATGATCAGGTGATATCAGGTGATATTGTTTCCTCATGAAGATAACTGTATGCGAGGTATCTTTCACATGCCACCGTGGCCTAATTTTCCCCCTTGGCCTTGCTTGGATTCGCAACTTCCCAGCAACACAGAATTGTCTCTGTTATGTCACAATGGTGAGTCTGGGCGAACGTTAAGGTTGCGGACAACATCTTCAAACTAACTCATCTAACTCTGTTTGTTACTGTACTTCCAATTTTTGAATTGAAGAGTTGGCCATGGACGTTTGACACATCCACTCCCATCCAGTGCCGACTTTGTTTCCGGTTTCAACCTCCAAGTGGTATAAGTGATGTAGCTTCACTTCATGGGTTGGTATATCCTGGTGTTTCAATGAAGGAATATAGAGGACCTTATGCCACTACTGTAGACAATGCACTAGCCAAATGGGTATAACTGGGTATGTTTCAAAATCGAAGGGGATCGGGACAGTATGTTCACGACTTCAGGGTGAATCCCCAATTGTTACGCATGACAACCGCATGCTTGCTGATTAAAATGCAAGTTTGATGACTTAACCCCATAGTTTCGTTGACACACACTAGACAAGAAATGGATCATTGAAGTGATCTGTTGGGAACTGAATCCCCTCACATGCAGTTAGATGAGAAACAATGACCTAAGGTCTGGTTCTTATTGGCTTAGCCGGTTGCCATTGACGATAAACTGGAAAATTGCAGGTACGTTTGCACGACGACATAGATGGGTCTTCGTTGGCCCGTGCCATCTATGCGTCCACGGCCCTCTGCAGAAGTTT
>Ga0126342_10003660_pt1 | contig 25606 bp, 22 predicted proteins | sample Cyp1metagenome_FD_92528 | JGI IMG/M metagenome (GOLD analysis project Ga0126342, IMG submission 92528) | Coral microbial communities from Lord Howe Island, Old Settlement Bay, Australia - Cyphastrea 1 metagenome | ecosystem: Host-associated > Invertebrates > Cnidaria > Coral ... | reverse complement strand
TATCGATCTGGTAGAGGGGGTAGTAGAGGAAAACCAAGGTTCCACAATCCCTGCAATCCAGATCCTCCCAAACCACGCACGAAGTTGCGAATGGGACCAGCTTCTTATTTTCCACGTTGTTGATGCGGTTACACCGCCTCGTAGCCAGCCACCACTCAAAAGGGCGCCCTATGAGCCCAGCGGCGGGTGAACAGGGGAAATGGTAAATTGCACATGCCAAACAGTGCAAACAACATGCATGCATTAGCTGGCATCGACATATATATATATACACATTATATGTATATACATTATATATATATATATGTATATATATATATATACATATACATATACATATATATATATACACATACACAGTTGATCAAATGTTTTTGAACACGGCTCACATGCCCTACAAGGCATGAGATACAATTCTGGTTTCAGTTGCACCATCATTTTTGAATCTTGAGCAGTCCTCATAGAAAGGAAGGTTTACAGACCAATGTGTTAACTGACAAATCGGGCCCCTTTGACCTTGGCTGCGGACGCTGCGCCAGACATATTTGGAGATGGCGCTCCCTCCTTTGATCTATTTGGGCTTAGTTGTTGTTGCTGCTTGGCGTGTGCGGAAGTTTAATCAGCTGCATATCAGTTGTATATCAGTTAAGTGTTTGAGTTTCATGGTGAGACGATGGCTTCAATTGGAATTAAGGGTATGTTATCTGCAGAGATAAGATCGTTTTCTCATGGTTTCTCTCCTTTTCATTCTCCAATCGCAGCTGAATTTTGGAGCTGTGAAAAAGAGTCGAAAAAGAGAAAATGGCAGCTTCGAAGCATTGAGGCTGGATGGATCTATGGGCGGCATTTCACCTACCCATTCCCTGAGATTCAGAACCCTGAGTTGAAGGACGCTGAAGAAACTGCTGCGAACTCTCAATGGACCATCGCTATTTAGTGGGTGTCTTCTGTGTATGGAGAATACAAAAACACACTTTCTGCAAGTTGATGTGAGGTTTTTCTGCAGCAAATACATGTTGAAAGCTTTGACCTTCACTGCCAGGAGCGACCATTCTCCATGGATGACTTTACCTTCGGTCGGGGGCTCAGGGTTTGTCTAAAAATCTGGGGACGGGAACCAATGATTTATCATCATTTTCAAAATGTCATTTTGGGGCATCTCCCATTTCTGGCCAAGCAAACATCATCACGGGGAATAGCAACCGCGTCTCTTATGGATGTAGAAGTGGCCTTCCAGGACGTGTGTGCAATTTGTGGCAATTGAGACACGAATCAAAAAGTCAAACTGATATATACAGTACTCTCCTTGTAGTTCTTGTTTCTTGTTTTTTCCTCAATACAACCAGAAGATAGAGGATTAATCATGAAGCATGGGTGCATGACTAGTGCATGACTCAAAGTAGCAAGCCAAATCATTTGTGCTTTTTCCGGCGGGACGCACAATGACATCCATGGATGCCCAGCTGAGGTCTCTTCGATGCTTTTTCTTGCGATCCTGACAAACGCATTTTCTGCTGCAGCTGCTTCTGTCTGCCGTAGGAAGCTTAGAATTGACGATCCAACTGGAGATGGCAGGAGAGTCATCTGGAACCTGCCAGGATCCGATGGGCAGACACGGCCAGCTCGCCAAAGATCAACTTCATGGCATTTTTGCCAGGTCTGGAAGGATAGGGCCGTTCGAGAAGGTATGACTTTGGGAACTAGAGATCTATACATGAAGGCATTTAACTTGATTCAATCAACAATAATTGGAATGTAACCAACCAAAGCATTGAGAAGTGCAAAAAACATCACATCTGCGGAAAGTTGCTTCAGCATCAACCCTGGCAGTCAGATTTTTGAAAGCCAGGTTTGATGCTCTTCGCGACCCTGATCAGTCTGATTAACCTCACGTGCGCGGGTGGAGTTCCCTAAAGGTGATGTTATTAAAATGATGCCCCCAGTTTTTCACAGCCAAGGGGTCAACCAGTCTTCCTTGCAGATCCAGCCGAAAGGTGGTTCACCCTCTGAAATAGATGGGTTTTGTTAGATGGTTAAAATTATATATAAGGTGCTTATTTTATACAATATCATTCACCATTCCTAATAGTCCTAATACACATGTTTTTTGTGGCCAGTGGTACACAAGCAGCCCACCTTGGAGGAAGCCGGGGACAGCGTCACAGGTATGGTGCCACTTTCTTGGCAGCCTTGGGTTTGGGCGTATTGAATCGCCAGCGCATCCGCAACATCTATGGCTTGCCTCACAAGACGCCCTGCCCTCAGCGAACACACACTGGGCTTGTCCCAAAATCAGGTATCTACATGTATCTACAAATTGCAATGGATTGCCATGATTTATCATGGTTAATTATGATTTCTTGTGATTGATCATCATGATTTATGCCATATTCCATTGCCAGTGCCACAGGTGCGCAAGCTGCACCAGCGACACTGCTACCTGGTCAGGAGCTCGGCTATGTTGTTTTTTTCGGGAAAATCCTCAAGGAAACTGGCCAATGAAAATGATGTGGGTGCAAAACTGTAGAATGTTTTGATCCAAAAGCCTTGGAGTTTCTGGAAGGCATTCTACCAACAAAAGTGTAGATTCTAGATTTTCCAGCGTTTCCATGCCAAGAAACATTGGACATACTTCAAACCACAGATTTTATTGACCAAAGCCAGAGGATCTCAATCAGCACTGGGGATGAAGAGCAGCATTTCCATGCCATTACTGGTTGATGGAAGGAAAGAACAGCCAGCTAAAACCAACCATGCACCAGAGTGTTTTGGGGGGTAAGCCCAACGTTAATTATATGTATATGTATATATAATTATATATATATATGTATTTGTATTATATACCGCTTTTTTGCTTTTAATGTCAAACTTTGACTATGTAGAAGGTTTGACCATGTTTCTACTGAGAATATTCCGCACCTTGGCTTTTGGTGGCAGTCCAATCCCAGTGACTCCAGGGCAAGTCTGATCTGTGGCGGTGTTGTGAACAGATTTCAATTTGAGTTGCCCAAAGGTTGTTCTGCAGCCCGTGTGTGCTGTTCTCAGAATGAATTGTTGGACTTTGGAGTGGAGCAAGATTTGATCCTAGGCCCTGTTAAACTCCTGTTAAACTAAGATTCACTTTCGAGATTTCTAGATTCTAGTTGACTATGTTGACTCGTTGGTCTGGACGTCAAAGGGAACCAGGTCACGCTACAGATGTCATGCTGAGCACTGCTTCCCCTGAGATCCCCTGAGGCGGTGATGCAGGAAGCAATGCAGGTGGAGTTTGTGGAAAGCTCCCTGGATGCCACGGTGCGCGGAGCCAGTGGAGCTTGCGGAGCCAGTGGATGTCAGACAGACCAATGACCAAGGGTTTTTTTTCCCATCCCAAAATATCCCAACCATTCATATTAAACACCCCGATTTTCTATGGTCTCAATCATGTGGAAATTTCCTGGGGGGCTCAGGAGACCAGTCCGTCTCCAACTACAAGCGTTGAGGTAGATTCAAAATGCCTGTCTTGGAAGGTCCCTCAGATGGTGCAGATGAATCATCCGTCAGAAACCAAGAAATTTGAGGACTTGCTGAATAGAATGGGCTAGCGCCCTGGTGCCGCCGACCCCCCTTTTTTTAAGGGCAGGGAACATTTGGAGCTTTGGAGGGGCTTAAAAGGCTGCTGAAATAGCATTTGGAGCTTTTGAGGGGTTTAAAGGGCTGCTGAAACATGCCACGTAGAAGTTTCGAAACCCTACAGAAACAGTTCTTCGGCCTTCGTTGCAGCCTTGCAGCGCTGCAGCTGAAGCTTGTATAAGGAAGGCCATGGTGCTAGGCCTTGATTTGGCCGGCCTTCTAAAGTTGCAGCGAAGCATTTGCTTTTGACGGGTTTACAGGGCTGCTGAAACGTGCCACGTGGCAGTTTCGAAACCCTATATGTCAACAGTTTTGCGGGACCTGCTTGGCCGCTCGGACGTGTTTTGGCAGCACTTCGGCCTTAGGCAGGGGTCGGCGGATTTTGACTGAGCATATTTAGCCCCTGGTCACCAATGGGCGGTTCCCCATTCAAAGGGCGACAATTTGGATGAATTGAGAAGATCTGATTAAACCAGGGCTGAAGACCCAGACCTCTGAGGATCATGGACAAATTCTCCACAGCCCCGCCAACCACAGGCCGGGTCAGACATGCGACTGCGGCAGCTTTGTCACCAAGTCTTGTAGAATCCGGTGGTAAATATATTGAATACTAGAATGGCGTCCATTTTTCCGGCCAATTCTTGGCATATGAAGCTCCATGAAGTGAGATTTGGACAGATTTGGACAGATTTGGGTTTCCCCAGGCCTTCTTTTGAGGCAGATTCAAAGGAGTCCGGCTCAAGCTGATCTTCCCACCGAGCTGTTGGAGCCATGAAGACCAAGACTCCACGTGGCGAGTCGTTTGTGAGGATCGTCTGCCATTCATTTGATTTAATTTGTCACTGCAACTTCCTGCTATCATCATTATCAGCAGCAATTCAATACATTCAATACATGAATCATGATGAATCACATGCAATCATCCAGAGGCCTGTAACATCAAGATTCCTCTTCTCAGTTCTGGCTGAGGAACATTCTCAGCCTTGCAGGACAAGTCTTTCGTATGTGGAGCAGGTCCAGCTTCATTTTGACGAGCTCGAAATCTTCCGTCAGCAAGTCAACAGATTCCCGAAAGAGTTCGAGCGCTACATCGACTTCAAACGAACCTTGGACAGCCTCTAGTTGTGTGTTGAGTTTCCCTACCTGTAGTACTTTACAACTGGGTTTGTCCCATGAAAAATGGAGGACACCCCTGAAATGGCAATTTTTCAGGGACACGCCGATAACCAGATAAAAAATGATAAAAACCAGAGGATTTTGGGTTGTTTCCATTTTTCTTCCCTAAATTTTCCAACCCATCTCTGGTTGCAATGTCCGTATTCAAGGAACGGCTCAATGGCCAAACAGCATTGACACTGATGGAGATAGAGGCATCCCCGATTGTAGGGGGGCCAACTGGGGACTGGGATCATAGATGCCAACCAAATCCGCCGATTGATGTGAACATTTTTCCCCATGAAATCAAGGACTCAAATGATCTGACTCAAATGATCGTAACTTGTTGAAAGGCTGTGGTTTTCAGACCCAAATTGAGCCCTTGCAGGACTTTGGCAATTTCCACGCGACCCTCAACCAAACCCTGACACAGATGCAACGACTGCAACGGCTTCCCCTGCGCGAAGCAGAGCGCATACAGGCAACACAATTGTATCTCTTTGAGGTGAAGAAAACAACCACTGCCATTGGAACTGGGTCCAAGCAATAGGTCCAAAATAAATCAAAATCATCCAGGATCCTGAAACGTCCAATGTTTTTGGCAATAGCTCAAGGTGCTTCCAGCAGGCTCGCAACTTGAACCTGCTGGATGACATGGGACCTGCAGAGCTTGGGAATCCCCACAGAGTTGTGTTCGTTCCAAACGGGCAATTCGACCCGGCATGAGCCGCACTCAAACAACAGATAAGCTTCAAAAGCTCCCAAAGCGCATCAACGTATCTTGAACATTTCGCTTTTGGATCTGTTTACAGTGGATCGGAGAGAACTCAAAGGTTGAATTGAGGAATGAGGAGAAACCTTGGTGTATGTCATGAAACAAGGATTCATTAGAGACAAATAATGCAGACAGTACAGATATGATACTTTGTAATCCTTTACTTCTTGTGAAAGCAAGCGCTATTGCACCCCAAAGTATCTGGAATGGCTTTGAAGTGGAAATCACATTGCAGAGAACAGCAAAACAAATCCTTTCCGGCAGTTCAAGCATGTGTTAGGGTGTTACGTATGTGTAACTTGCACATGCAACAGTTTCACCAAGTTCAGCATCTTTAACAACGTGCTGAAACCCAAACATTTGTGGCCTAGGGTTTTTGCATGTGAAACATGGCCTCTCGTCACTGGTCTTTGCTGTTGGTTTCGAAAGGTTGAAAACAACCGTTTGCAGCACCTTGAAGGCTCAGATGCAAATACCACACCTGCAGAATGAAATCCTGCAAGACCCAAACATAAAGTTTGATGAAATTCAAGGGCAAGACTTTTCTCGAATAGGTCAAGTTTTTGTTGTCTCAGGGAAATTTGTTTAAAAGGGCCTCTGTCAAAGCAATGCTTTGAATATTTTTAAGTGACAACATCTTAAGATTGTGAGGTCTGTATGGTTAGTTGAAACTGAAAGTATCCGAAAGTGATTCACTTCAGATGATTCTCTTCGCGCTATATACATTTGGGGGTACACGATATGTCTATAGCAAAAAGTGCGCGCACTTGATAATTTTCTTTTCAATGACTAGAGCCGGTAATTCACTTGGTGGACAAATGCAATTTTATCAATTTTGTGCTAATCGTTCAAGACTGATATTTTGATGCATGACTGCATGACTGCAGTTTTGGTGAGCTGCCGTTTGGGAAGAATTCTCCTGGTTTTTGATGCCTTGTCCACTCGTCCAGCTGATGAACAGTGTGGAAGGTGGAGGGAGTCATTCAGTTTGTGTACAGAAAAATACAATGGAACATTCGAGACATGAGCGGGTCAATGAGCACAGAGACTGATTGAGTTCTAAGGGTTTTGAAGTGCTGCCTCTTCTGGCAGACATTATTGTAGCTCTTGACCAAAAGCTGAGTCTGAGTCTGAAGACATTGCTGTGTGTTGTGGGACACATCTTTAAACCGGACCCCTCTGTGCTTGTGCCAGAATACCATCCAATAGGCATGTACCAAGTTATGTCACCAGAATCATAGTGCTGTCCTTCGCCACCAGCAGACATGGACTTGGAACTTCATGTGAGAGACTGAAGCAACAAGGAATGAGAGTAAGATGCATGTGATCGCACCCTGAACATGTCAAGTCTCGTCTCAAAATACCCTGAGTGCCTCCAGTGAATTTTCTTTTTTATTTCTTTCACTGAATGGTGAACACTTTTCCAGCACAAGATCCGTGGAAATTGTAGGTTCCTGCCAGACAAGGTGAAACCTACCAGATATGGAAGGCTTCTGTTGCCACTAATGAACTGTTCCACTGCGAAATCTCAGCAAACACCTTGTGAAAGGCAAGACCACACTTTCCGGTGCATCCGGCTTTTGAGCAAACGCTCCCTTAGTTTGTCCGTGTTCAGTAAATTGGCGTGGGTTTCATTACAATTGTTTGGCATATTTTGGTACCGGATATACTATGATTATAGTATATATATATATACATATACATATTTTTTAAACATATATTTGTATCATTCTGGGATGTTAGAGAGGACTAACAGATGTTTTGGAACAGATTGTAAAACGTGACACCCAAAATTGGTTCAGATCGGCGGACCGATCTGGTGCCGTGGCTGGCCCTGCGGGTTGATCCGCGGGACGACCCCTTCGCACCAGGCTTCAGCCAAGAAAGATCCGCGGGAGCGAACAGAAAAAAACGAGCGGAACGAGTGAAACAAATTCTGATGCTATTTGGGTAATTTTGGGTGTAGGTCCAATCTTTTTGTATAACCATGTCCTCAAGAGTGGAGGATTCAGAAGTATCTAAGACTTTGTCAACACCAATCATGCTTTGTTGGTCCCTTGGTCCAAGATTTCGATCTGCTAGCGTGGCCACGCCTGTGTCTCCGCCTGGTTCCCTAGTGTAACAGTGCCTCCATAGCTGTACACGTATCCGTATCAGCCATTATCATGATCAACACTTACCCTCTGGTAAACTAACATAACTATGGGAAATCACCATTTTTAATGGGACAATCCACTATAAATGGCTATTTTCAATAGTATTGATCTACCATTAGTGGAGCATCAAGCATGGTTGACCATCAAGCCTTCTGAACTCTCCTGGGGATGTCTGGAAAGCTGCGGCCAGGCAATCTAGCTGGTACATTGCCAGCAGGCCAAAGGAAAGCCAATCAGAGCTGCTGCTAAGCAGATGCAGAGCCAGCGGCAGCGGCCAAAACTGGGTCGAAGCTGTGCAAGCAGGTCGTGATTGGAAGATCCCAAAGATCCCAAAGATCACAAAGAAAAAGCTTGAGAATCAGCAAAGACGATGATCAACCATCCATATGGACCACATGCGTAAATAGACTTTAGGACCCAAAATGGCTGGTTTGCACCCGATTTATGGCAATCAAAGAATTGACACATTGATTTGATGCCTTGGCATGAAGTGGGGTAATGTACCACATTTTAAATTTCTGGACACTGCCAGGAAGCCCAGAGGCGAGCCGTTTGGGTTTACCTCCATGTGAAGTGCTTCATATTCCCCCTCCACGTCCATAAGCACTGTGGACACTTGGCAAATGCGCTGGAAGTTCCTGAAATCCGGAATTGACCTTAACTTGTTGCCAAGTCGAGTTTCAATCATCAGGGTCAGATGTGTCATGTTGCAAGTAACCAACAATCAAGGACCCATTAGGCCATCAGGTATTGAAGAAATTCCGAAAGCCTTCAGCTTCCTGTGACAGGCAAGCAGAATTGCGTCCAGCACCTAAGAACTTTCACCCATGTGACTTTAGGTCCTCATGTACCGAGACCTTGCACGCACAGACTTCAGGTCGCTCCCGCGAGCGGAAAACGACATCTCGGGATGCATGGAGCCCAGTGGTCATCCGGAAGCCTAACTGGGAGAAGCCGGGTGAAGATGCCCAAAAAATCAACTTCCTCATTTGGGATCACAGACTCAATGTCAACCTTGGATTCTCCTAGAATCTGCTAGATTCTCCTAGAATCTGCAAGAAGTTGTAACAATCAGCATGGAACGGAGGACATCCATGGACAGCCAACAGTCGACTCTGGGTCAAAACTGCTTCGAGGTGAAGGACATGTTGGACCTCGCTGAGGGTCCATTGTTGACCTCCCATCCCAAAGCATGCGACTTGGTTGGCAATCGAGTGGTGGCACCAGAGCCGGGAGCCCTGGGAATCCTTGGGAGCCCTGGGAGCCCTGGGAGCCCTTGGGGATGGATCCGATTTTTGGAACTCACCCCTCTCAGGTCAGAGAAAGAATTGGAGGCACAGTGCGGTGGCTTTGATCAGTGGAGATGTTTGGGTTGTTTCCAAGCACTGGACTCTATGGCCTAATCAGGAACATATGGGAACAATGATGTTTTAACTGGGGCACCCACTTCTTGGACAATTGGATAAGCCCATTTCTAGATTCACAGCCAGGACTACGTTGCGGAAGTCTTTGCGGACGTCGATGAGGATGACATGCCGGGTTACCCAGAGGAGGCAGCAGCTAGCGATGCAATTTTCATGGGGAAAATGATGAGAATCCATTGGGGGGTCACCTATTTTTCAGATAAACCCATTTTGCCAAGCGAAAAACGACCTGATGCATTTTGGAGGGATGTGCTTGAAATATTTGAAATCCAGCCAGTTTGAAGGATCATTGAGATGTGAGAATCAGTTTACATCGGACCAGCGCCCAACTTTGCAATGACAAAATTCTAAGGCTTCCAGGAGACCGCCTACCTAGCCGATCCTATGCTGGGACCGCCAGGGTTGACTGGTGGTTCAGATGGATCCTTGATCCTTGCTGCCTTTTCTTGGTGAGTCCTTCCAGTGGTGATCGTCAGATGACTTTGTGCAGCGGAAAGTTGAGCTGAGGATCCTAGGACTTGGGATTATTCCTGGTCGCAAGAGAGGCCAAGGCCTGCTTTAAGATCTTTATGGAAGGGGTCTTTGGGAATGTGGTGAAGCACAGACATGGGAGACAGGAAGCAGGATTTCACAGCTTGTGGTAGGATGTCATTTCATGGGCATCTTGCGCAGGCAACAAGATTCCAGACCGCCGCAGCAGGACTGTGGGACTGAGTGCAGGCCAATCAAAAGCACAGGACAAAACCCTACGCTCTTGCCATGCTATGACCCAGGACTGGAGCTACCCACCAGAGTCGCAGTTTTCGCAGCCAAGGTCCCAAACTGCAGCGCGGCAGAGCCAGCCTCATTCGCAGCAGGGCCAGCCCCAGCCTCACCAGGGCCAGACATGGGAGAGATCCCAGCCCCAGCAGGACCAGCCCCAGCGCCAGCAGGGCCAGCCACGGCAGGAGAGGCCCCTATCAGGCCAGCCCAACCAAATATGGTACATGGCCCACAGCTTCGATGGCCGTCAGTGCGCCAGGGCAGTTTGCGATGCTCCCTGGCACCAAAGACTTGTTTGTATGCAAGAGATCTCAAGTGTTGCTTTTTGTCCTGAGGGGAAGTGGACTACCTTAGATTGAAGTGAAGAAACAGTCATGAAATATACCAAAAAACATGCCTCAGAAACAACTTTGAGGGTTCAAGCTTCGATTGCAGGAGTTGGATAACAACTCCCGCCTCGCGCGAATGTAAACATATTCCCTCCAGCTGCCAGCTGGTCGAAGTAACTCAAAGCACAGATCTTTCTATGGTTTTGAATGCTGGTTGATTATTCTGATCCAGTTCTTGGCTGCTAACTGCAAACCTTTTCTGCTTTTGAAAGGATCCGCCATCGATGTTCTCGTGAACATTGTCAGGTACGGGGCGGACTACCTGGTTTTAACCAAGGGAGAGCGTATCGTGTGGCTAAAGGAGGACTGCTGGCGTTTTTGCTTTGCCAGCCGATGGCCAGGATGTAGTGAATGTAGTGTACAGTAGTTGATTTAGTTGCATGCTTTGCCAAAATTTCCCAGATTTGAAGCACGGAACTCGAAAACAAACTTTTTCACAGGAGGATAATTGGATTCTGGCGCGAAGGGCCCGGAGCTCAATGCCTTGAGCAGTTCCCAGGGCCTTTCCTACCTGTGTCATCTCTGGACCACCATCCGATACCAGGATCCCCGATGGATCGGATGCTTTCAGGTCCTAAAAGGGATAACAAAAACCAGAGATTTGGTCCACAAAGGTAGCCTCGTTTGGGTTGCCATAGCCATAGCCATCTATTCAAAGAATCTGTGAAGCTTTGCTTGTTTGTCTTAGGTTGATGAGCGGCCTGGAGAACTGAATACGGGTTGGTGGGATGCCAAGATCAAGATCGACTTCTGCAGCGCTAGGTCTTAATCTATGAGTCGATTTGGGGTACTGGTTCAGGTACCAAATCATCTACTTTAGACTACCCAGTAGTCTTGAAGTTCCCCAAAATTCCCCAAATCCATTGATCATTTTGTTTTTGAATTACCCTCTGGTAAACTAACATAGCTGTAACATAGCTATGGAAAACCACCATTTTCAATGGGAAAATCCACTATAAATGGTCATTTTCAATAGCTATGTGGCTATGTCTGACATAACCAGAGGGTATCATACGTCCCATGAAATACGGAGCTTTTCAATCTTTGAAAAGACGCTGCCTGGAGACTTGTCTCTGAGGTTACCACCTCTTTTCGCGCAACCAGCAGTTTAGGGTTGGCGGAAAATGGGTCGTTTCGCGCCAGAGTTGTCCCGCTGTTGTTCACCCCAAAGCTGGAAGTTTTAACACCAAGAACTCTACATGATTTCGGAATGTTTCTTGATGTAACTTTTTGAATCTTTTTGATACTTTTCAATCATATGGCGGTCATGGCTCAAAGTTGGGGTACCCAGGGAACACAGCGCTGGTCATTTTTAATCCAAAGCCCCAGTTTTTGTGTTCACCTTCAGCCGCGCCATAGCCATAGCCATGTAGAAACGATGCATGTCCACTGTGACATGAGGTCCTCTACAGGAGTCACAGTGCGACAAGCTTCGATCAGTTTTTCTGATGGCAGCTGCAAACAATTCTTTGGGGGTCATCAATGAGCCAATCTTATATTATATATTATATTATATATTATATATTATATTATATATTATATTATATATTATATATTATATTATATATTATATTATATTATATCAATGGCCATTTCAGGATCCTAAATTGGAGGTACCTACCATATATAAGGCCTATGTAAGGCCTATGTAAGGGAATATACCCAAAATATGGCCTTATATGGTACAGTACCTCCATTTTAGAATCCTGGAATTCCCATTGATTATACTATATCTTCTTTTCTACTGAAAAATACTGAGAACCTCATTGTGATGAACCCTTTGGCTCAGGGGGGGGGTTCACCTCTAGACTCTAGATCTCATGGCAGGGTTTCATATGACATGTTTCAGGAACAGCAGGTTTGATTATGTTGCGAGACAATTTTCATTTAAACGATGCAGCTCTACTATAGGTTTGTTTGCCGGCCTTGTTTGTATGTTTAAATGCCCTGTGCTTGTTCAACACCTTGTGACGCGCACAAGTGGTGGTCATGGCAGTAATTGATGCCAGATGCCGCTCTGCAGGCCCGCATTGTTGCTCGTGAGCCTGTGGGGTGAGGAACATGTTTGAATGTTTATCATATTTGTATTTTCAGTGATTACCTATACATCCTATACGATGAAGATTGACGCAACCTATACAACCTAGAACATATGAAACACTTGTGCTGTTTGAGACCTGGAGCCAACTCAACTCCTGCAGGCTTTGATCTGTGAAGTTGGCTTGGTAGTCACCGGTGCTACGGTAGTCATTGGAGAAGCGAAACCTAGGTAGCGATCTGGAGGACAGTTGCCGTAACACAGGTTTCGTCTGTAAAAACCACTACTGGTTGGTGGTTTGGAACATGTTGTGTTTTTCCATATATTGGGAATAATGATCCCAACTGACTAATATTTTCAGAGGGGTTGAAACCACCAACCAGACTAGATTTACCATCAAATCTCGCGCGAGATCACGTCTGGCTGAATGTTGTAGAGGGTCCACATCAAAAGACTGGCTCGACTGTGCGGAAAAAAAGGGACATGACTCTACGGTGGGTTTTTCAGACCTTCAACCAAGAAGACTTTTTGAAGAAAAAAGCGCTCTAATTGCCTAAAAAAAAGCGCCATCACTTCATCCGAATTCAAGTTCAGCAAATGCTGGGAGTTGATTTTTGATGATGATGATGATGATGATGATGATTATTATTATTTGTGTATATATACTGTATATATATATATATATACGCATGATAAATAGAATCGAGTCTTATACATATATGGTATAGCCCAGCTATAACCGGGCTATAAGTATATCACTTACTAAATAGAATGCACCCCCAATTTATGATGCTGTGGATGTTTCTGCTCTTGCCGATTTTGCTCCTGACAATCACGGTCCTAGTGATGCCTCTACCGCGGTGATCTAAAAGCTGTGTGGTGTGAAGTCTGATAAAGTGATGAAGATGAAAACTGTTCGCTATCGTCCATTTGGGTGACTGTCCCGACTCCGTTCATCAAATTTGGAATCAACCCATTCGATGTGCAACACGCTAGCCATCTTCGCATTTTCCCTCCTGGTGATGTGAACTTGACTTCACTGGTGCACAGATGCAAGAAGCAGGGTCGAACATGTTCACACACACACACAAAAAAAAAAACACGTACACACACACACCACACCAAACACTCACATGGGAAAGGATTCCCAAGACAGACTCACAAAGACTTACATTGCTGCACGCGGCGCACGAGGAAGGGCTACCACTTGGGGACGCAGACAATCTTTAATGAGTGAGTAACTGGTATTCCTTGTAAGCTTTGGAACCCACGTCTTTAGTCATGCACATTTTCATGCCACAAGCCACGGCATTGCGCCAGTAACATGCATGGTGCGAAGATCGCGCATTCGCCGTTCAATGCCGAGGAAAACAAGGATATTCTTTTTGGTTTTGAAAAGCGTAGACGCTTTGTGCAAACGATACATTTGACCACAATTGATGATGAGCAAGCATCAACTCGAAAAATGCTACGTATGTAAGTTTTGTTTTTGCGGTGGTAAAAGAGTGTGGCAGTCTATGCGAGTCCCCAGCCCCGGCTGGCAGCGAAGTGGAAATAGGTAGATCGCTGTAATGATTAAGGCGACAGGCTTGTGTACTTTCCGGTACTATTTGAAGGTATATGAATCGCACTTTCTCAAATCTTCTGGTGTGAACAACCTGAAGGTCAATAATGATTCCCGACTCAAAAGATTTATAAGTTTCAACAAAATTTCTGACTCTGGACATCTTTTTCTCTTGACAATTCTATATGAAGGTTGACAACTCTTTCGCTGTACATGACGCCCGTTTCTCTCGACATCTCTTTTCTTCAGATATCTCTTTCTCTGGATGTCTTTTTCTTTTGGCATCTCTTTCCCGTGACGTATTTTTTCTCTTGACAACTTTTCTTTCTGATTGAAATATCTTTCTCTTGACATATCTTTCTTTTGACTTGTTTTCTTCATACTCTTATTTTAATTTATTTCAGACACACATGTATGGCACCCTGGCACAGCAATTCGACTGTGCGGAGCAACCACAGGATTGCAAAACATAACAGCTGCAGAGCACAGACACAAATCAAATAATCACCTTCGCAACACAGCGAGCCTTAACCACCAGGAATATCCTGATACTCATAGGACACAGCGCTGCCCGCTGCGTCGCCAAAGTTGATCGAGAGCGCCAGAGCCTCCACCGAATTGCGACACGTTAGGAATCCACGAGAAATCCGGAAGCTTCAGCAAGACAATTGTGACAATCGGGGAAATTACCAGAAACTTGCAACCACCCAGAGGATCATGCAGAAAAACCTAGGAAATCACGCAAGACAACCCACAGGAATTTACAAAACTCTGCAGCTTCAAGTCAAGACAACAAGCCTCAACCACCAGGAAGGTGCAGATACACAGAGCTTACTTACAAGCAACCACCAAGCGACGTTTACCCAAAACAACGCATGTGTAAAAACAATTTCTAGCCGTCAAACTGTTTGAAGCATTGCCCTTGTCGCAAAAAAACGCATTACAGTTTCGCGAACTGCGGCGCTTGGCACAAACCCACACTTCCATTCAACAGCGATTGACGACTACAAAGTTGCAGACACCCGTAAGCTTGACCATGACAATTGCGTAGATTTCTATGAATTCAAGAGAAACTTGCACCCTCAATCAGAAGGATTGCGCGGATACTTAAGTTACTCAGGAGAAATGTGCAACCCTAACCAAGAAGATTACGTTGATACCTTATTATGAATAAACAAGTTGCCTGCAGCGCCAACAAAAACGATTATGTGGGTACGCGGTGGATTCACAAAACCTTTGCAGCTTCAAGTAAAAGCGACGCCCCTCAACCACCACGAATGTGCGGATACTCTCACGAAACGGCTGCGTGGGAAAAAACGGCCGCGAACGAGGCGTCACTGAGTCTACGTACCATCAAACCACATTTGCCCGAGAAAATGCATAATCTGCAACCATTTCAAATGTTCAGATTTGTCACCGCATGAAACTCGACCCTTGCCACCACTTGCCACGCAAAGTCACACACCTAATGAACAGCACTGTGCAGCCTGCCAGACACCCTAAGAATCCGAGAGGAATTCGTGCTTTTCAACAACACATTTGGGCGGATATACTAGGAACTCATGGGAAATCACCAGAAACTTGCAACCTGAACCCAGAGGATCGTGCAGAAAACCTAAGAATTCACAATAATTTTCTTCAGCCGCAAGGACTTCAACGACAAAGAGAGTACGGACAACCCCCAGGAATTTATATACAAAACTCTGCAGCTTCAAGCAGCTTCAAGTCAAGACAACAAGCCTCAACCACTAGGAAGGTGTAGATACCCTAGGGAAACGACTCCGCCCGCCACATTTCCGAATTTACTTACTTGCAGCAACCACCAAGCGACCCTTTACCCGCAAAACGTATGGTTTGGAACAGTTTCCACTGTTCAGCCTTGACTGACGCATGGCGTTTGGCACATTATTCGCACTTAAACTAACTTCACCACATGCTACATCGCCCACGCAAGCTGATTCTTGAATCAGCAGCTCCGCAACCTCCCCGGTTTTTTAGGATTTCCACGAAACCATAAACTGGACAAAGGCAATTGCGCGGACATCCTGCCACTTCATGAGAAAACGCAACCTGAACCGAAAGTTGCGGATACCTTCTGTCTTCGCGACAACTATGCAGCAACAATAAAGTTTCCGCGGATACCTCCGGACTTCTTAACAACATGTAGCTTCAATTCCTCAAGACAAGGCTTGGCCACTAGGAATATGCAGATACTCAGATACTCAAAAAGGAAGTGCACGGACCCCCATGTGAAACTCTTTGCCACCCAAAAGAGTTGTGCGCATACCTTGGGAAATTACGACGAACAATTTGCAGCCTCAACAAGAAACAAATTTCTGTTTTTCCGCCGGGAACCCACGCCGTGTGATCCGTGTGCGGCGAAGAACGAAATGCTTTGAGCGCCGGCCTCAACCCTAGGTGCTGCGGCCATTGATCCTTCTCCGCCCTTTCGAGGTGTCGATTGGAAATCATTTTTTTAAATTAAACAAACGCATGGGATAGGTTTTCAGATCCTTCACCTACTTCTTCTTCTTCTTCTTTTTCTTCTTCTTCTTCTTCGTTTTTTCCCTTCTGTCATTCACAACCTCGACCTTACAGGGCATGCAAATTTTCCACATCTATATAAGCATCACGTCACCAAGATGACCAATGGTAAGGACCCTAGCGCAGTCAGATTAAGAGGACTTTCAGAATAGGTGCGCCACCCATGAAATTAGGAAACATATCTTGGTAAAATGTTGCACACGGCGCGTGGAATACCTGAAAGTCACGACCCTCCGGAAACTCAGCAATGAAACGGTTAAAATCTAACCGGGCTAAGATGCCACCTAGATAAATTTGCCCAAACCGATGTGATGATCAAAGAACTGGCATTGCAAGCGAGGGCGCAAATCCGCAGAGATTATACAAACAAAACACACAATTTGCCAACCCAACGGTTCACCAGTCTGATGCCAGCGCTTGGCCAGACCAATGTGATCATGTAAGTTTGCATGGCGTTCCCGCAGTGTCTGCAAGATGCTTTCGTTGCCGATGTTGCAACCTGTTCGTCGCATGCCTCAAGTGGTTGCCGCTCGACAAAACATTTGATAACAACCTTGTGTGTCAGGCACCCTTCGTGCCATCATGACCATAGGATGTATGCCCTTGGCGCGTGGAGTGCGCTGGACGAGTGCCAAGTTCACGATTGACAGCCGTTTCGGTTCCTCTTGGGCAGGAGCGTAAGGAAACCCAGCTGGCCCACCAAGCAAGTCTCAAGTGATCGCGCGAGTCAGGTTGGCAGTTTCCCACTGGGACCAACAGCATAGGGAAAACCAAGGGAAATTTGACGAGAATTGGCAGGAGTATTTTGGCCGGGTGCAATCGATTCCACTGCTGCAGGCTTTCCTGTCGCACGAACCATCGAGGGAAACAAATATGATGTCGCTACTTCAAAGTTGCAAAGTGCCAAGGTCCGGACACAAATTTCGCGACGTGGGCAAGGACACGAGGCATGATAAAAATATATAAAAATGAGATCGTACAAACAAAACGCTTCTGGTTCGGCCCGGTGCGATCGTGCTAATACAGCGAAACTCGTGGCAGGACTGGGCATCGCATAATTGTGTTTTACGTTGGTGCCCTAAAGTGACCTGACCATCGCCGAACTTAGGCTGACACATGTTTTCACAGGAATGACGGAACTTTCGGGATACCAGGCTTGCAACTGGGAACGCCTTAGGAACTGGCGAGCGTTGCGTTTAGGCAGCAATCGGGCGTGTTCCAATCGCGAATCCTTTTTGCGGGTGCGTTTATTACCTAATCCATGCCGAGGCCAACGTGAACTTCAACAAAAGAGTTTCGATGTCGTGTTGTCATTTTTTTTTCACCCAGGCAAAGCGCGCAAAAATTCGTATGCTGGGATACGACGACTAAAACCGCGGACAGGCAACCCGACATTTTTTTCTCTATCCTTTAACTAGGGGTCCCGGCGTCATTTCCGGGCTGGAACCGGGCGTGGTCCCGGTTTTTTGGCTGGCCCCGGGAAGTTCCAGCGCGGGTTGGTTCCGGCAGGTTAAATGTTTGGTTTTGTTTTACTGCATGTGGGGTGTTTATTTTCAATTGCTCCGCGCGACGCAAGTACATAGATAAATTGGATTTGTTCAAAAATCTAACTAGGCCCCTTGCCGCGGTATTATTCGAGCCGCTTCGCGACCATCATACCCGTCCGCACCCAGGGAATAGGATAGAGAGGAAAGAAACGGGTCCAGCTTGGGCGTAACTTGCGCCGAACTCGACCAATTTTCACCAATTTTCGTACACAAGGGTCAAATTCGAGCAAACCAGGATCATGAAGGTGGATTTTAGCTGGGAAAGGTGTCATGGGAAGAGATTTATGCTAACAACGCGTATCAACGCCTTGTCAGGTTCAGTGCTGACGGGGCTTTGTTTGTTTGACCCCTGACCTTGTTTGTTTGGTTACTGCTTTGTTTTTTCGATCTCCGCATTTTCTTTTCACACCTTGACGTTTCACCCTTGAAGTTATTTTGTTTGTTCCCTACTTGTATTTTTGGAGCCTCGGAATCCCTCGGACATTTTTTGTTGACCTTTACGCGTTATTTTTTCAGACCGGTGCCACGAGCACCACATGCACCACCACCACCACCATCATCACCACCATCATCATCACCACCACCACCACCATCATCACCGCAACCCCAGCCACCCCGTTCCTTCCCCTACCCCTACCTGCGTCTCTATCCTTAGCCCGGCCATCTGGACCAAAAACAAGATCAGGGCATCCATTGATGAAGTGGATGGGGCAACGGGAGTTTCTTCGACGTGACCCCGTGAAAGATTGAAGCGACCGAAATGGCCCGACCCTTTGTTTCACCTTGCCAATTCCATGTTGTGTTTTTTTTTGACACCCGTGTCACCAGAAAATTTTTTAAAAAATATCTGACGGAACGTCTCCCTTACGTCCAGTGAAACCAGCACCACACCGTACTGACAACGACTGCAAAACCATAATCCCCTGGAACTTCAATTTGGCACGTGGTGTCCACAAGGGTACGGTGGTATCAAGATTTCAACCCCTTATGGAAGTTCAATTTGGCACAAGGATAAAATGATATACAAATTCCCACCCCCATGATACTTCAAATTGACTTGGAGTGTCCACAGGCAAACACATATCAAAATCCACACCCCCATGGAACTTCAAATTGATTTGGATTGCCGCAAGGGTAAGATGATACCAAAATTCCCACCCCCATACTTTGAGGGCCCATAAGAATGAAATGATATGAAGTTTCCACCGCCATGGAACTTCAAGTTGACTTGGCATGTTCACAAGACTAATGTGATATTAAAATACCCCCGTGGAACTTCAAGTTGACATGGAATGCCCACAAAGGTAATATGAAACCAACATTCCCACCTTCATGGAATTCAAAATTGGCACGGGGCGTCCACAAGTGTAGGATGATACCAAGCTGTCTTGACATGTTCACACAGGTAGCATGATATGGAAAAACACCACCACTATGGAACTTCAATTTGGTTTGGCATGTTCACAAGGGTAAGACGATATCAAAGTTCCGACCCCCTGTGGGATTTCAAATTGGCTTAGCATGTCCACACGTGCAAGATGATAACCGCTCTGGCCTATGGGATTCCAAATTGATTTGCCATGTCCACAAGGGTAGGATGATATCAAATTTCCCATCCCCATGGAACTTCAAATTGACTTTGGGATGTCCACAAAGTCAGATGATATCATGGGTCCCACCCCATGGAACCTCAAAATGACTTAAGATGTTCACAAGGGAAAGATGATTTCAAACTTCCCAACCCCACGGAACTTCAAATTGACTTGGCATGCCCACAATGGAACTTCAAATTGACATGGGCTGTCCACAAGGGTACGATGATATCAAATTTTCCACAGCCTTGGAACTTCAAACCGATTTAGAATGTTCAAAAGAGTGAGGTTATCAAAATTCCTACCACGATGGGACTTCAAACTGGCATGGCATGTTCACAAGGGTAAGATGGGATCAAAATTCTACACGCATGGAATTTCAAATTGATTTGGGGGTGCTTGCAAAAAAAAATGATATCAAACTTCCCATTCCTATGGAACTCCAATTTGACTTGGCATGTTCAAAAAGGTAAGAAGATATCAAATCTCCCACCCCCATGGAACTTCAAACTGACTTGGCATGTTCAGAAGGGTAGGACGATGTCATGATTCCCACCCACATGGAACTTCACATTGACATGGAATGCCCGCAAGGGTGAAATGACACCAGGATTCCCAACACCCATGGAACTTCAAATTGCCTTGGAATGTTCACAAGAGTAAGATAATATCAAGGTGCCTCTCTCCATGGAACGTCAAATTGGTTGCAATGTTCACGGGGGTAGGATGATATCAAAATTCCTACCCCCATGGAACTTCCAGTTGACCTGGCATGTCCACAAACGTAAGATGATATCAAAATTCCCACCTCCATGGAACTTCAAACTGGCGTGGAGTGTCTACAAGGGTATGATAATATCAAAATTCTCCCTCCCATGAATTGGCGTGGAATGCCCACAAGGATAAGATGACATCGACATTTTCATCCCTCATTGAACTTCAAACTCATTGGAATGTCCATAAGGGTAAAGTGATATCAAGATTCCCACGCCCATGTAACCTCAAATTGACATGGAGTCCACAATCCACACCCATACAACTTCAAACTGACAAAGTCCACAAGGATAAGATGATATTAAAATTACCACCCCCATGGAACTTCAAATTGATTTGGAATGTTCACAAGGGTAAGATGACATCAAAATTCCCATCCCGTCAAGTCATCACGTCGCGTCACGCCACGTCGCGTCACACCACGTCACGTCACGTCATCACGTCACGTCATCCCGTCACGTCATCCCGTCACGTATCCCGTCACGTCATGTTATCACGTCACGTCATGTTGTCATTTCATGTTGTCAGGTCATCTTGTCACGCCATCTGGTCACGTCATCTTGTCACGTCATTTTGTCACGTGATCTGGTCACGTCATTTTGTCACGTCATTTTGTCACGTCATCTTGTCACGTCATCTTGTCACGTCATTTTGTCACGTCATTTTGTCACGTCATCTTGTCACGTCATCTTGTCACGTCATTTTGTCACGTCATTTTGTCACGTCATCTATTCATCTTGTCACGTCATCTTGTCACGTCATCTTGTCACGTCATTTTGTCACGTCATCCCGTCACGTCACGTCATCCCGTCACGTCACGTCATCCCGTCGACATCGATTCCGTCACGTCACGTCATCCCGTCACGTCATCCCGTCACGTCACGTCATCCCATCACGTCACGTCACCCCGTCCCGTCGCAAGACCCAACCGCGAACCATGCTCTAGTTTGGCGGGCCTCAGCCGAAGGATTCAATCTTTGTGGCCTGCGTTTCTTTTAGCTTGAGTTCCCTTGTCATGTCCTGCAAAGTCAGTCCAGCTTTGCATGGGCTTCGGGTTTTGGCCGCAGTTTTGCTACGCCGATCTCCGCCCTTCCAAACAGGGCTGTCAGGTCTTGTGTTGTTTCTAGGTGCTAGCGCCTTTCATTCTCCTAGCCTGTGTCTTTCGTGCTGGCCTTGCCACCAGTTTTGCAAGAGCCACCGATATTTTCAGCAGCATGCGAGAGATCTCTTGTCAAGATCTCTGCGCAGACTCTTTGTAAGAAACGTCTGACACGCACAAAGTGACGAGAGCACGCACAAAGTGATGAAAGGGTTGTGCGAGCATGTGCTAGATTTTCACCAAGCATTGCGCGCACCACGGAGAAAAAAACACACAGAACATGTGTAAAACCGTGTTTTACCCAGGTTTCAGTTACTTTCTTGACTGGTGTCTTTAAATACCGCGCTTGCCACGAAGAACGAGTTCGAGGCGTCCGGAGTACTGCACCCTGCCGCGCGATAGGGTGACCATGTATCAAATCAAAAATGGCGACGATTTCAGACAACAAAACTTTCGAGCCTTTCAATCCATCATGTTCACCAACTATCGCCATGAAGAACGGCTTCGGAAACAGGCCTGTCACGCGAAAAGGCGTTCCAGACCTCAAAATGTCCGGGAACCAAACTCCCATGAAAAATGGGCATAGCTGCCGCCGGTAAGAGCAACACAGAAACTCAAGAAACTTTTGCGCTGCAAGGGTCGCCAAAAAAAGGCGAACACGTATCAAAAAAATGAACGTCAGGCCTCAACATGCCTTAACCCTTACCGTAAGGACCACAAGTGTGACCACACTGTTTGGGGAATAGCAGCAAGGCAGCAGCATATGTGTTAAAAACATTTCAGGATTCATATGTCCAACTCAACCCACATCTTGACAGAAACAATGTGCACCGATCCTTAGAAGATATGGAACAATTAGATAACGAGTTTCGAATTGACGAAAAATTGGCATTTGCAAGAGGCGTGTTTGATGTTGAAAGATTTGAAAGTTTTTTTGTTTGTTTGTGTTTGGGGCTTGTATGAGATGTCGCAAGCACAATTTTTTATACAGTGCCGAAGGAAATTAAAAATTTTAGACGTCAAACTTTTGCCATATGGACCCCCATCTCTACAATAGACAGGTGGGTAGGTACATAGATAAACAGATAGATAGATAGACAGATAGGTAGATAGATAGATTGATTGATTGATTGATAGACAGATAAATCGATAGAGAGATAGAGAGATAGAGAGATAGAGAAATAGAGAGACAGACAGGCAGAAAGACAGAAAGACAGACAGGCAGAAAGACAGAAAAACAGACAGACAGATAGACAGATAGACAGAAAGACACAAAGACAGATAGATGCATAGAGAGAGAGAGGGGGAAGAAGAGAGAGAGAGAGGCATCTCCTGCTTGTCCCAGTCGCAAGATGGTTGGTCAATGATTGCGCACTTTGGCCGGCAGAACGGTATGCCTGAAGCACTTCGTTTTGAACAATGAGAAGTCCTGTACATCATGTGCTTTCAGTCTTTGCACAGACGGGCGTTCGAATATGGTGCTCTTGCAAATGGATTGAGAAAATGGGATGCTGACGAAACTACTGATGGTGCACAACCTTTACCGCCCACGGTGCAGCAACTGTTGGGCCAACCAGCAGCGCACTTCAGGAACATCTTCCAAGAAGTAAGCTTCAGCGCAGCAGCTTTGCAGAACTTGGATCAGGAGCAAAGAGATGTGGCAGAGGCTTTGGTGCGCGCAGCAGGTTGTGTCCATGCACTGTGGAGCTCGGCTGGCGCAGGAAAAACCACATTTTGGCCGTGTGTCTCATGGAATGGGCGAACAAATCCGACGCTTCAGCCTTGAGCTTCTTTGTCACAAGCAGAAAGCGTCACAGAACTAGTGCCCTGCACGCCCTGAGGCGTCTAATGTCAGAAGACGCAGTGTGGATTTTGGAAGGCCACTCGGAGGAAGCGCCGCAAAATGAAGTGCATCTTTATGCACAAGCCAAGCAGCATGTGACAAACCGATTGAGTCAAACCCTTCAACGGCTACAGGACTTAGATGACAAAATAGATTCCATCAGTAGTCGGGAACCCATGGCATTAGCCCTCCATGCTGAAAGGCTCCGAGTGCTGTTTGAAAAATTCCCGTGGCAACAGTTCTCTGAGATGCAAAGCTTCCTGGACGGCGTTAAAGTCCTGGTCCGCACAGCCGGCCTCGCCAGAAAGCTGCTGCAAGGCAACCGCATTTGGACACGAAACCGCCGTCTAGAGGTTCTTGCATGCGATGAAATCGAAAATGCAAGTTTCGGAGGGGTCTTGAGTTTAGCAGTGTGCTTCAAGCAGTTGATCACCGCCGGTGATGACGCGCAGCGACTGGAGAGAAGTGGGTTAACGCCTGCGGCGATGTAGCGTTCCCAGATTTGACCTCTTGACATTCCAGCCTCCGTGTCCACACATTAGGCAACAGGTAATCCTTTCCAGGAACCTTCTTGGCACGCACGTGCTCACATTGTATTGTCACAGAAACTTTTGGGAGAAACTTCCGTATCTTCTGTGTTACGGACACTTACAATAGTACAAAGAAGGGGGATAATAAAAAATTAAATTATTGAATGGCAGACCGATTAACTAACTGATCAGAACTTACCCCTTAACTATTTAAGTGCCTAACGCTATACCTAACTTGTTGGCCAACTAACTAATTGCCTAAGGATGTTATTAGATTGACCATGAATTAATTAAATAGCACAAACAAACCAACTAAATAACTAACCGGCCAGCTGGCTAGCTGTAACAAATTAACTAACGAGCGAACTACCTAACTAAATGACTAGCTAAGTTACTTACTTTCTAACTGACTGACTGGCTGGCTGGCTGGCTGACTGACTGACTGCCAGGCTAACGCCTAACTCCTTAACATTTTGACCTGCTTCCAACAGTGGCTTGAACCTAACATTTTGTTTATACGTTTGACTTGTACACGTGCCATAAAGGCGTGCGACTTTGGACGGCTCTTTCGCACCTGACCTCTCCACATACGCCGCGTTAGCGCGTTCACTTTCGGAGCGTCCAGAGCCAGGAAAGATTCAAAACAACAGCTTTTCACGACTTTTCTACCTGTTGTTGCGCCTATGTGCATCTCTTCTCTTTCGAATCTTTGGGCTAACTGTGGCAGACTAGTGTCTCTTGCTTCAACTTATATAGCATAAGTCGGAAGTTACTTCCAAACTCCCCCACAGAAATAACGAGAAATAATAGTACAAGATGCATGTAAATAGGTACAATATAGGATGTACTCGCTGGCCTGCCTGGAAACTACTATATTTGTATAATGATTCATGCGTGCCGATTTACGTGCCTTTCAGCTAAGGCCCACCAATGATCCTGAAGGCCACCATGGACCGGAAACTGCACTCAGCCTGTCCAGAAGAGTTCCTCTGAGACACATGCAAGTCAAGGCTGCGGACTTTCTGCAGCAGCATGCCGCCAACTACAATCTCACAACGGTTAGGCGATGGGGCCAGTCCATCGCCGACCTCCTGGAAGCGGTCACGGGTCAGGCCGTGCAAACCCGCTGTTCACATTGGACAACACTGCACATGTTCAGGCTGGATTGGATCGATTGGGAGCCGCAGCAACAGAAAGAAGGTGTGACATGTGTCTACGCCCCCCACATGCTGGGTGTCATGCATTGGCTGCAAAACAACCCAACAGAGCATGTTGCTCTGATCCTCGTGCGCAAAGGCAGCTGTAGCGTGTTTCAACCACTGGAAAATGCAGTTAGGCCAAGATTTTCAAGAGAAATTGACAGTGGGAACGCCTGAGTCAGTGCAAGGAGACACCTTCCACCGAACTATTTTCTTACCAATTCAGAAGCGAAACCCGGATGAGTGGAAACCGCATGGACACTCGTGCCATGTCGGCCGGAGAGTGGTCGGCCTCACCAGAGCCAGCCATGAGCTCGTGGTGTTTTGTGAATGGCTCTGGCCATCTGCCCATGAAGATACCGAAAAATTCTAGAACCCCTTCACAAACAACCAGTCGGTCTATGATCAACAAGACTGCAATCGTCTTCTTCAAGCCCTTCACATTTTGCTGGCTCCTCGAATCCCGCCGGTGAACCCTATCTTGCCAAGCCCCTGGCTGGCTTAAAACGTTTGGCCAGTTTTGGTGCTTGGGGGGGGGGTGGTGCACGACTGGTGCAAACCTGGTGTCTGGCCATTTTTTGTGCATCGACTAGCTGGTGTTGG
>Ga0126342_10003659_pt1 | contig 25608 bp, 22 predicted proteins | sample Cyp1metagenome_FD_92528 | JGI IMG/M metagenome (GOLD analysis project Ga0126342, IMG submission 92528) | Coral microbial communities from Lord Howe Island, Old Settlement Bay, Australia - Cyphastrea 1 metagenome | ecosystem: Host-associated > Invertebrates > Cnidaria > Coral ... | reverse complement strand
GATATATATATATATATACATATCATATATATATATATATATATATCATATATATATATATATATCACACATATATATATCATATATATATAGCATATATACATATATATATGTATAATTATATACCAGCCATAGATACCCTAGTTATAGATGAACCATACAAAAAATATAAAGGCATCTAGCTGCTTTAACACTGGAACGGGGCTTACAAAAAATGCGCCATTGGGACAGCGTAGTATTCTGGCGAATTTTGGGATCCCCCGACATTGTGTTTATATTTATCATATTCATATTGAGCCCAATGTTATATTGATATATATTGGGGTGATACATGATATCCCACTAATTTATCATATTCATGTATCATAGTCATGGTTTCCAAGATAGAAAGTTCTCTGGGTTCTGTGCTCCATTGGCTATTGGCCGTGGCTCATCAATGCCCTCATCCCTCTGGATAAACTCACATACTTCACACACCTGAAATAGGGAATATGGACATTTGATATCATTTGAAACATGATTCAGAAATCCCCTATATACGATTATATAATGTTATATAATGTTGCATGATAAGGATATTATATAATGTGGTTAAAACAATAATCAACCATCCCCCAAGGACCAAAAATAGGTAGTATATTTACCATTCCCAGTCATGGGTGGTTTATGAATTATTGTGTTTTTTTCCCACATTATATAACCTATAAATGGTTATATAATTGTTATATAGTGGTATTTCATAAGGATATGATATAACCATGATTCCCCTATACATTCCCCTTATCTACCCATCATTTCTATAGAGAGCCCAGCTCCCACGTTTTTCAGCGATCGCTACAACCCAAATGCGGCCGCCCGACGCGACGCCGCGCCAGCGTGGATCGCAACTGGAACCAGCGCAATGGATATATCTCCAACAGATTTTGGGAGATACAGATTTAAGCAACAACAATGGGAATATCATGTGGATATAATGGGAATATATATAAATAATTCTATATATTTTCTAATCAATTAATCATATATACATAATGGGATATTATCGGATATAGTAGGATTTATCCTCTGGTAATCTAAGAATTCAACAGTTTGTGAACTGGACAATCACCATTTTCAAGAACAGTAAACCACCCAAATATTCTTAAATCATCTATTTCTATGGACCATGTTTCATAGCTATGTTAAATGACCCGAGTGTATCACCGTCTCACCTGATACATCTCTGGTGATGGTCGACTCGTTGAGGTATACCTGGGGCCTTAAACTCACTGAGTTCTGCCTGACAGTTGCCACTGATCAACTTCCAGATCAACGTTGTGGACTACGAACTATGTGGATTCTAAACATCGACGTATCACATATTTATAGGAGGTTTTAATGGGAAAATCAACTGCAGCTGATTCAACATGTTTTTTTTCCCATTAAACAGTACTTGTCATCCATTGTCATCCATTGTCCCATTTTCAACGATATAGTGGATTCAAGATATCACACATTGAAGCTGGTCCAGGACATCGGCCAAAGCGGTCGAAGCTTTGCTTCTCCTTTGCCAAAAATTGCACTGAGCTATTCCTTGCAGGTCACAACCTTTGGCTGTGACCTGCTGAAACCCCTCAAAGGATCCAACAACAATTTTTTTTTGGTGGGGAAGTGGGGAAAGGACATCGATCTCTGCATTTCAGCTTTGGAACACCCAAAAAACTCGGCTCTTTGCAACTCAGCAGCCATATTCCACGCAAAGTGACCAGGCGAGACATGCTTCGCATCGCTCGCTCGGCCACTAAAAAACACATTCTGGGGGTACAGTTGCTGCACGATTGCATCAAGTCTGGTCATCTGCCTGAGTAAATCCAGAACGTTCCCAACAGTTTACGGTTTCAGTTTGGTGAACCATCCTTTCAAATATATCTTAATCAATCTTAATTAATCAGATTTTAGATATTATTTTAGATATTGATCAATCTTAATCAAATATTGGTTTCCATCGATATTAATTAGATATTAGTATACCAAACACAAGAACACAAGATATCAGTTTTTTAATGTGTTTTTTTTCGCGTTGTGTCAACTCGTCCCAGGATGTGCGGCAGCGATGGGATCATCTGCAACTGGTGAATCCAAAGCAGGCAACCGATGTCTTTTTCAGTGAAATGCGAAATGGCTGGAATTGAGATGTAGGTTTTCAGTGTTACGAGAAATTCCAGGTGTAGGCTTTGAAACCACCAGGCAGATCCATTCATGACTCGATAAATGCGATCATTTCATCGATCGACAACTCCCCGGAGTCATCCTCCAAGGCGCGGATGAAGGGATATGGGACGTGGCACCTCCAGCATTGACCACTGGATACCCTGAGACCATGCGTTTTCACACCAATTCATCAATTAATAAACCATTGGTTTAAGGGAAAAATTACAGGAAACTCAGGAAACATCAGGAAATCATGTTTTCTTTAACCAATTATAGGGGTTTCCTGTAGAATTTCCCTTGGATCAAATAAACTAAATAGATGAGATACTGACTGATATACTGTTGATATTTTGGGTTCGGTTCCACAGATTCACATGATCGCTGGTATCCATTGCAAATATATGAGATCGCCACTAAAATCTACGAAACCAGTGCCCACAAGCCTCAAGCTCTGAACTTCTGTGAGATCATAGGGATTCCACCGATCCCGCCCAAAAAAACAACGCAACAATAAGAGCTTGGGGCTTATTTTGTTTCTTTACCACCAACAACTCACACCGACTTCTGAACCATCTACGGTCATGTGTAACATCTTCCTATGGGCCATCCGCTGTCCGCTGTCCTCATCCAATCGCTCGAAAAGAAGTTGCAAATGGCTCTTTCTGTCCTTGGAGCGCGGCCCGCGACACGCTGGAAATGTTGTTCATGACTTCCCTCCAGTGTCATGAAACATGGTTGGCTGGTAAATTCCTGGCAGCTAATATGTATGTATGTATGTATGTATGTATGTATGTATGTGTGTATGTGTGTATGTGTGTATGTGTGTATGTGTGTATGTGTGTATGTGTGTATGTATGTATGTGTGTATGTATGTATGTATGTATGTATATATATATATATGTATGTATGTATGTATGTATGTATATATGTATGTATGTATGTATGTATGTATGTATGGTATGGTATGGTATGGTATGGTAATGTAATGTAATGTAATGTAAGGTATGTATGTATGTATGTATCTATGTATGTATGTATGTATGTATGTATGTGTGTGTATGTATGTGTATGTATGTATGTGTGTATGTGTGTATGTGTGTATGTGTATGTGTGTATGTGTGTATGTGTGTATATGTATATAAATATATATATGACCATTTGCCAAAAATAGTTGATAGAAGCTTCGTACTAGTTGTTGATAACTAGTGTGGACCTAGTGGTATATTATACCGGCCATTCAATGGAAACATCAACTAGAATAATGGGGGAAACTCTAAACATGGGGGTCTACAATGACATACAACATACAGTTTTTTCGTCACGGTACAATATGGCGCCCCCAGTAATTACCAAAAATCCTGGTTATATATGGCTGTATGATTTATAAAACAACTTAGCCAACAACCTGGAACCACCTTGTACCCATTCTGCATGGGACCATTCCAGAAGTCCCTCTTTTCACGCATAGCATTCAGGCACGGCTGAGTCTCGGACATCCATGTGTAGCTTGTGCCAACACATGTCAAAAAACCTCAGCTCTCTACATCTGGGAGATGATCTGTGCCTTATCCATAAAAACACGCGCCCCAGCAGCTGGCCATAAAAGAAAGGACGCAGCTTGTAGTACCTCGATGAGTTTGATCTTTCAGCGTTCATCCTATCCAGTGAATATATACATTATATAATATATATATTACAGTACATATATATATATATATATATATATCATACTTACCAGCGGCTACAGCATTTTTCAATCTAAATTGAATAACACATACTTGAAACCACCAAGCGGTACGGGTGTTGAATGCCCCCGCAAAACAAGAACCTATTGATTGTAGCGACCCAAGTCTGGGATTTGCATCGCACTTTGTGGATCAAATCATAACATTTAAAAAAAAACCTATGATCTTGGGGGCATATCCCATAGAATCCATGTATGGTATATATGCTAACATTTACCATCAATATACCCAAATGTTAGCATATATACCAGCACCATGGATCCTATGGGTATTACAATACAGTATCTGGATAAGCTTTACTGAGGCACCAAAGATTCTTTGGTGAGGGCGTGGAGAGTTCCCTTACTGACAGCGCCAGTGACATGTTTGTTAATTGGTTTAGTTTCGCCCCAGTAAGTACTGGAGTTCTACATACGATAAACCCTCGTGGAATATCAGGTATATGTACCACAAAAAAGCGATTCTGAACTGGGGCACCACCTTGTACCAACAGTTTACCAACAGTTTACCAACGGTTTACCATCATATTTTGCTGGGTGAAAGCTTCGATATGCCTGCCAATCATGCCAATGTTTCTTGGTTCCATCAAGTTGAATGCCGTCGGATCCAAGTGGCTCGTCGATGTCCATGTAACCTGACTGATCCTGGCAGACAAGGGACCGATGGAAATTCACCACATGAAACGGCAATGTTGGCAACAAATCCGCATCTCACTCCGATGGGAGTTTACACTGTTGAATTGAACCGATGGACCGATGGAAATGGACCCAAAAATGTCAAAAATCATCGCCCCCAAAAATGGGTTGGTTTGTACTTGGAGGCCCCACTAACCCCCCATTGCTTAACCCAAGAAATTCATCACCGCGGCGCGGCACCGTGTCGCATTCGTGGAAGAATTCTCTCCAACCTGGGCGCCATGCTGCAACAGCTTTCCGCGTTTCCGCGTTTTGGCGTGGTCGAAACAAGCATGGGACTAGTGATTTCTTGAAACATATCTGCAAATATAAATGTATATATACATATATACATAATATACGTACCGACATAATGTATATATTTTATGATATATTGATATCTCTATACAGTGTATAGTGTATATGTGTATATATAGTATTCATGTATCACCAGAAGCAATGAAATACAACAAGATGGAAACACATGTTGAGCAGCTTGAATCAGTATCTATATATGAGAATGGATTTGGGATCAAAAGTAGGCTTCCCGAAAGAAAACTAAATGATGAACATGGACATGAACAACGTGTTACGGTCATAGATACGGGACGGTACTCTGGTTGGTGGTCTCAACCCTTCCGAGCAATTTTGATCAACTAGAATCATATTATATACAGACTAACCTAAGAATCAGAAACATCTTTGAAACCACCCCCCAAGGTCTAGCAATGGAGATGTGCTGCATAGAACTGACAGGGGGTCAGTGAGAATGGCTGGGACCCAGATTTGCTCATAGAAATGGTTCCCAAATATCTAACGATTTATCATCATAGAATACCATAGAAATATATATATATATTGGATTATAAATGGTATAATTAGAAACCATATTATCCATATCATAGAATACCATTAAAACAAAAGCATACATAGAAAAACTATATAGAAACCATTGGATTATAAATCAACCATAGATTTCATATGTTCCCCTTTGGTCAAAGAATATATGCTGCCTATGTTTTATGCCCGAAAGCCCTTCACCAGCCCATATGGGTGAATGGGAACAAAATGACTGGCTCCCCCCAAAAAATGCTTTCGTTGATGCTCAAAATGAGCTATTTCTACTTGTATCCCACTTGGTAAATGGTTCATACCCGCAGTTATATAAAGTTATATATATATATATATTCATAATATATATATATATATATGGAATACCCATGAATATCCACTATTATATTACTCAGTGGGATGCACATCCAAGTGGGTCCATAGTTACCTCATGTTGGGTCATCACAATCCAACCTGTAGGCCCCAGGCCCCGCAACTGTCATGGGTCCCACTGAGCTTGCGGCCGCTGGTACCTGCATTGGCGGCAGCCTGGCTTGGTGAAGCGATCACCGTGAGCTTCAGAAATCATGATGTTGATGTTCATGATGTTCATGATGTTCATGATGTTCATGATGTTCATGATGTTCATGGGAATTATGGATGATGATGAACATCATGAACATTATGGCAATACAATGATCAATGGGATATTAAAATGATGATACGTCGTAGTGATATGATGGTGATAATAAAGATATAACATTATACTATCGTGATGGATGATGATGCAGATGATGCTGATGATGATGCTGATGATTATTATTATTACTACTATATACAATTATGACATGATGTCAATAAACTCGCAACTACCTATTACCAGGCTGGATTTACCTCAAACGTCAACAGCTGAACTCAGAAACGTCAGGGCTTAGAAAAAGACAAAAAGACCCTCTATGGCCGTCTGTAGAACCAATCCTTTCACATCCTTTCTAGCTTCACAGGTTAGATGTACACAACCAAGATAAAGAACATATGGAGGTCCTGAAATAGGGGTAGCCCCAAATTCATCCAAATTCCCCAAATCATCTATTTTAATGGGATTTTCCACTATAAACCATCCATCTATTGGAGTACTGTACCCCCATGGCTATGGACAGCGCCCCATGGCTTGAGCTGGAGTCACTCCAATCAGGCCTGCTTGATCCGGAGCTTCACCCTTCGAACCGTCTCCTGGAGATGCTAAAAAACACGTCATTATCTGGTTGGTGGTAAGTTTCAACCCCTCTGAAAAATATGAAAGCCAAATGGGAAAATTTTGTTCCCAACAGGAAAAATAAAACATGTTCCAACCACCAACCAGTTATGGGATCCTTTTTTGGATGAATATCCAGCAGCTAACTTCGCATGTCTTCAGCAGATGCGGATTTTCTGTGGCGATGTTTGATCTGCCGACAGGTTGCCGATCAGGATGATGCTCCCACCTATTCTGCAATAGAACAAGTATATAAATGCATAGTTCCAGCAATCCTGGGGGGCATCCAATTTCGACCTTTTCATCCAAAAAGGTGACGTAATGTCAATTCTATATTTATTATATATATATGTATAACATATTATTGCATACTATATATATATATTGCCTACTACATATATAGTTTCAAACAACTGTCAAACAACTGATCCAATTGATCCATTCATTTAGCTCGAGGTGCCATCCACCAGCTTTTAACCCCCAATCCACAGCACCACCCCCTGCCTGGTCGGTATCCATGCGTCCTGGACAATACGATTGCGACAAAGTTTGCGTGTTTGTATCTGATAATACCTGTTGTATATGTAAGTAAACATATTATATGTATATATATATATATGATATATGATATATGATATAATTCTATATATGATATAATTCTATATATGATATAATGTATATATATATATATATATATGTACTTATACATACATATCTGGATAAATTACCATAATTCACTAACCTGGAAAGTTCGGCCATCTTGGGATACTTCTCAGAAAAACCAGTTCCCATCATTTCAGTGACGTCGCGACGTAGCCTCCGGCAATCAGCTCCATGGTTCGCTGGAAATTTCCCCGTTACACGCACGGATATTAGGTATGAATTGATATAAACATGGATTATGGATGGATATTGATATCCCATGATACCTATGAATCACCATTCATGGCTAGCAATTTGGGCTCATCATGGCTCATCCATGTTCCACATCCTCCCATATCCCATCGGCCTACCGCCGAAGCGAACATCTCCGCCGCCTCTTTGGCGTCCTTGCCAAACCTCGGTTTTGTTCGCATGGGAAAGAGTGAACCTCCCTCCGAGAATTCTCGGAAGATCAGAAGTGAATGAAGTGAATGATTATATAGTTATATTACATATATATATATATGTATATCTGGTTGGTGGTTGACCTACCCCTTCTGGAAAATATAATGCACGAAAATGATCTGATCATCTTCACTGCAGTGAAAATGCTGCTATTGCTGTCAGAGCTGGTCTCGATTCAGCGCTGTGATGATCTGCACATCCCTTGATCCAGCCTGACGTCATTGATGCGAGGCCTGTGATGATCTGGACACTTCCTCTTACGTGCTTGAGTTTCTCAGAACTGCCCATCATGACTCTAGACCAGTCCACTTGTAGGATCTTCAGACCGCACCTAAGCTGTGCGAGTTGTAGTAGGGTTTAGTGTTCCTCCTCCTGCCACTGTCTCACTGTGTTCTTAATGTTCTTAAAACTTTGGGTTGCCCCAGTTTCCTTCAAAGGCACTTTCCTTTAACAGCATGATCAATTTTTATAGGGGGAAAAGCAACGAAGCCCTTCTACAAAATGCCTCCAGTTTCAACCCGCCAGCTTGGCCCTCTAAAATGAGTGCCAGTGGCATTTCATAGGCGTTAAGCATAGGCATTCAAGGAATAATCAAGGGGGTTAGTCACGGGTAGTCTTAGGCTATATGGCAATATCTTGTTAGATTGTCTGGTTGGTGGGTTCAAGCCATCTGAACAAATATGCAAATCAGTTGAACGACGACAATCGTGCCAAGTTGAACAAAAAGGAAGCAACCACCAAGCAGTTGGATAGTCAGTGAGGCATATATATATATACAAATAGATCACAGTTGTTGGAGGGGAATGCCTTGAGGTATATCTCAGCGAAACGTCACCATGATAGAAATGACGACATCGGCACAAAGACCAAATAAGTCATGGGGAAAAGTATTGCACACTTGGACAAATGACATTGCACTTTGTTGGTGAAACCCATTCTGAGTAGCAATCATCACCTTTTTTTTAATGATCAATTCTGCCCCGATGTGTTTGTCCATGTGTGTCTTGATGTCCCGACTGTAAATCAATACATACTCATGGAACATTCACCATTCATTCATGAAGAAAAGGTTGGGGTCTAGATCCAAGGGGTTTACCTTAGCTGCTTCAGCTGAAAAGATCATTTGCTGGGCAACCCGGGATCAATATCTTTCGTATGAATAATGTCAAAATCATACAGTTCGGTTGCAATTTTGTGCCCAAATGAGATATTTGTTTCACTGCGCCATGAGGGAAACCATGATTTTTTTGTGGCAAAGCATTGTATTTCAACATGGATTCCATGATATTCCATCACCACATATCACTTTACCATGAGTTTTTGATGCTGAATTCCCACTTTGTTCGTGTGTAGAAACCGTTGAAACCCATGAGTCGAGGCACAGGAGTCCCACTTGCGGAATGGCATGCATGAAGCCACCAAAATCCTAAGCGCCAGGAACGGGTGACTGGGGTACCGATTGGGACATGGAAAGAAAACATGGCTACGATCTTGGATAATCTTGGATTCAAAATGATTCAAATAAATTAGGTATAATGTCCAGCATTTTGACTTTGTTGGTGGATCTACTCCATTTTTTTATGAGTTTGGCTTCAAATACGAGATTTACCATCCATTTATTGCAATTCTAATTGGGAACATGTGTTTTTAAAATGTTTTTAACCATGCGGTCTTGGAGGTTGTCCCACTATACTCAAACAAGCCCAAATGGCCAATCTTAGGTTTACCCTGTATGGTTATTTATGATTCGTTGATGGGTCATTTCTCATATTCATCCGCATAAATGATAATCACCTCAAAAACTCGGCTATTTGGGGATAGCTACCCCAATCCAGTGACATCTCAGTGGGGTCGTTACAATCGCAGATTTCTCACTGGTCTTTTTGATCCCTTTGTCCAGTTTCTGCCCAATTTACGGCATACCATATGATATGGCTGCATACAACCATATCCACCATATCCACTGGTCTTTTTGGGGTGAAGGGAGCTACAGTCTGGCAGCTGTCAATACACGCCTTTTAAACTACACCGAGCTTGACCCAAAAAGAACAAGAATAACCTATCAGACCTATCAATTATTTACTTTTCGGTTGGTTTATGATGGTTTATGGGAAACTACATGCGGAGATTTCCCAATGATTTTACATGAATTTTATCTCTAAATCTGAAGCATTGAGACCAGATCACATGCCAAGGTTTGTCCCCATAGGTTGGTCAACCTGGCCTACCCAACTTGTGGCTGAAAAACATCAAGCCGTGAATGCGAAGCGACTCATTTTTAAAAAGGGACCAGATCTCATTCGTGTTGTTTCATCTGATTTCTGCTCAAAACTCGCTGTCTGTGACTTAGATTCCATTTGTTCTTGGTTCTTGCTACCATATTTAACATAGCCATGGAAAGATCCACCATTTTTAAGTTCGGTAAACCATCTATTTCTATGGGCCATCACCATTTTCCATCGCTATGTAACAGTCATAACCAGATGGTATTATCCATTATATCCCCTATAAATCCCTATAAATCCCCTATAAATCCCTATAAATCCCCTATAAATCCCCTATAAATCCCCATCTTAACCAATGGATTATCATGATGGTGAAATCGCCAAGGCGCCATCCTCTGATCCACCAGTCCAGGAGTCTCATAGAAGATCTGGCCAGAAAGCACCGGCCAAAAACATGGTAATTGGATCAAAGATCTACAGGAAACCTTCGACAAAACAGTAGTTTTCATGGTTAATATATGGTTAATATTATATGGTTAATAGTGATGAATAATATTGAATAATGGTTATAAATATAAATCTGGGTCAATTATACTATTTCACATAACCTGAATTGTTGGGCCATTTGGGGATGATTTCACTTATTAACCATGATTCGTATTATAACAGTGTGTATTTCTGTCGGAATTGACGTTTCGATCTTTTCCGGGGCTGCTTGCTATACTTCGGAAAGCCGGTTTCTTTTGGACAACAATGGGGCCGTAGATGTCCCTTCCAAATATGGGATTCCAAGCACACTCAAAGATCATGTGCTAAATCCATGAATCCATGAATAAAACTACACTTTTATGGATTATTGGATGAATTGCATGCTTTATGATTGGATTATGATGAATAATCCATCATTTCGAATGCTTTATGATTGGATTTACAAGAAGTTGATGGTCTTTAGGGATCACAACCTGGTAATCTTTTGACTGTTGACCCATCCACATATGATGAAACCATATCTTTTTCTGGTTCAAGCAACACGTTCTTTTTGAAACAGGAATATCACACCCCAATTCATGGGGATACCTAACCCCCCCGAAAAGAGAGATCCATCCAGACTCAGAAATCACACATTTAAACGCGGTTTGGTTGTGCTTTGTCATAATTGCGGGGTTATATATGTATAATGTATATATATATATATATGTATAATGTATATATATATATGTATGTGTGATTATGTATGTAGTTTTTTTAGACAGCAGCCAGTTTGAGAGACGTATCACCCCTATGTTTTTTTTCAAGGTTGATGACGATTGATGAATACCATTGTGTAAGGTACCCTCTGGTAATTTAGCATAGCTATTGAAAATTGCCATTTATAGTTGATTTTCCCATTAAAAATGATGATGTTCCGTAGTTTTTTGTATGTTTACCAAAGGGCAACTGACTGGCCAATGAAGGATTTGACCTGCTACAGCCATGGCCATGGCAAGGATGGCAAGATGATGCCCCAAGTTGACCAGAAGAGATGGTGTTTGACCCCAAAATTGGAGGGATGAATCTATGGGTCTCTGAACATTGAAACATATATTAAACATAATATAATATACATATAATCATATGTATATATATACTCTTCGAAACACGGTACGGCTCATGGTCCCACTCAAAGAAAGTACGTGCGCAAGTAGAAATGAAGAGCAGGTAGTAGCACTTTCAGGAAGAAAATGAACTGAGAGTGACAGACATGTGAGCACATCAGCATAGTGCGTTGGGACACAGCAGAAAAGATATATAGATATAAATATGGATATATATATATATATAAGATGTATATATATATATATATACAGTATATATAGATATAGATATAGACATAGATATTGCGGCAGCAAAAAGCAAAAAAAACAATTGCTGTTCCTTTCAATTTGTCTTATGTTGTTTTTTTTTGACAACTGGTTTCGAAACCAAGTTCCGTTGGAAACCAGGAAGCTACTTGGATGTGCATCCCAGTTAGCAGCTGGATAGTGGCCTATAAGTAGCTGGGATGTCACGTCAAAGTTACTGGGACTTCCTATGGCGAACAAGCCCCGATGGTTTCATAAGCCCTGATTGGTGGTTGGATTTCATAATGAACTCAGGGAGCCAGAGTGTAGTTAAACCCGCTGCGGTATGAGTCAAACCTATTGACCCCCACTTTTAGGATTGAAACGTTTTGGACCATGTATGCCATATCTATCCATATCTATTCTTCAGCTAGTCACTGGCAACATACTTGTTTTTGTATCTGCCAAGTGCATCATGATGAGACATCCATTTCCATTACTCCTTGACTAACTATTGCATCATGTTGATATTCTATAATCAACAAAAACAATGGACATGGATGTTTTAGTATGTTGTAGTCCTGATTAATTCCATGTTTATCCCATGTCCATCCCATTTAATCTTATTCAATCCCATGTTAAACATCCACTCCGCCTTGAACGCATCACCTGCTGAGAAAAAACCCTGCTTGTAGAGGTTGGTGGTCTAAGTGGCACATAGTGGCAATGTGCGTGAAATCGGTCACGTCTCTGGACATCACATCTGGACATGTCACAATAAGTCACAGATCGTAATGGAACATCACATCTGCCTCTTGCTTATGATATGTGAAAAAAAGGAAAATAATCGAATCTAGTTCCACTGCCAATCGCATTAAATTACGAGTCAGACTCTTCCTGCACACCAGCACTGCAGTCAAGATGCATGGCAGAGGTGCGTAAACTCATACCTCAAGGCTTTGCTGATGATGATTCTCTCCCCAACATTGGTTGGTTATCTGAAAAACAAATCAACAGTTACAGGACAATCTCAAAGCAAATCATAATTCTTGTCAACAATAATGTTATATAAGGTATGGTAGTAAACCAGGAAAACCCAATGTTATCTCTCAGTAACCAACCATGAATCATCCCAGTAGAGAGAATCAACCCCGAAAAAATGGGGGATTCGAAATGGCCAAGGACCTGGCGGTTGGATCAAACACATCAAACAATAATTTTTTTTTCCGTGATAGCAAAGCCAAAAACCAAAGGAAGTATGACTTCGGAGGATTCTTTTTCTGTTGGAATTTGTTCAAAAAATGTTGGGTCACATGTCTTAAATTGTATCAGGGCTGTTTGAATGACCTTCCCACGGACTAGTTCTGGTCAGTATAGCCATGGTTAGAACGTCCCCCAACTGGGGTATCAACACCAAAAGAAACGCAACAAATTCGGCCATCCAATTCTCGTAATTCGGCTTCCCTGGAACTTAAATCATCTTAAGTCTCATTGCCAACCTTAGACCCACTGCTTGTCAGAGCTGGTATATACAAACATATATAATATATATAATATACAATACAATATAGATAAAATACAAAATATAATATACTATACTATATATATATATATTATACACCTTGAAAAGTACGAAACAATCTAACCTTGCCCCATGTGGGTTTGTCTGAAAAACTAGGGTAACCCCAACACCATCCATTGGTGAATCATCATGTTTCCCACCATAAATAGGGCACCTGCACTGCGTGTATTCCTCATTTCAAACACACCCAAATATTCAATGTCGGTATATATCTCATTGCATCCCCACTCATATCATCTAATAAATATCTACTATCTCATATATCCCCATTGTAAGCTGATCACCATGTTCCAACTAGTGTCTCAAATTGGTGATACATCCCCATGTTTGTTCTCATTAATTAAGTTCCATGTTTTCCCATGATATCCCCATAATATGGCATGTTATAAGAAGTTAGAACTAATAGTTATATATCACCGTTTTGGTAAGTTCCCCGTAGTTATCAGATATTATCAGCCATAATGAATGGATAACCATCGTAATGGGGGACTTACCATAACTAGGCTTATTGACCACGCGCCCGAGGACCCGAGGACCCGAAGATGATCCTCCGTCGGTATTCCCATCATGTTCCATAGCTATGCTAAATAATCAGAGGGTATATTCCAATCAGATACAGTATGTTTGTTGGTTTATAAACCCGTTCATTCGTTCGTTATATCCCCCTGTTCCACATCCATGAGCCATAGTTTGCCAACATGATTCCCATTCTATTCCCATTATCTTGAACATTAGATCGCCATTATATCATCATTATATCATCACTAAATCAGTATTGTATCCCCATCATTGCTGGTTACCACCATTTTCCAAAAAGAACAGATATGTCAGATAATGGATATCAGATGTTGCTGGTTACCACCATTTTCCAAAAAGAACAGATATGTCAGATAATGGATATCAGATGTTGCTGGTTACCACCATTTTCCAAACAATTTGATATGTCAGATATTTTTCCAAAGAATCTGGGCCATGTTGGTCCATTTTGGGATGATTCCCCGCCATGATTCCAGGCTTGTTTGGAGGACAGTGAGGTCATCAAACCCGCTCCATGTATGGAATATTTATCAAGATTTGCCTAATTTATCACCCAGTTTTGTAGGTAAATATCCCATCCATAGCCATGGAAGCCATGGCCCATAGAAATAGATGTTTTAATTGATGATTTACCTATTATTATTTTTTTTAGTTCTTCTCCGGTTCGCTGCGTTAAAACAACCAGAGGGTACTTCCCAAATATTAACCATTATTAACCATAGATGAACCATAGACCAGTCATGGGTATTTTTAATGGCACATTAGTAGGTTCCCAGTCCATCCCATTGGCCCATTGGTTGATCCCCTCTCCGAGTGGCGCCCCCATCCATTCGGCTTCTCGCTTGCAGAACCTGGCGTGGCGTTGGCATACCATGGGATACACCAATAATATATATAGTATAGAAAGTTATAGTTTAATGTTATTTTGGCTTAAACACCGAGACAACTGATATAACGATTTTAGTTAATGGTGACTTCTAACTTGGTTAATGTTTGGGTTTATGGGGGATGCCTCACCTTCTATGGCATTATATGGGTGGAAATAATCACTGGATAAGTTTTCCCCTGTTAAACAAGGGACACTCCTGTAAAGTGTTCCTTAGATTAACACTTGGAAAAAATGTTATGTACCATATCGAAATCAAGTACGACTAGTGATATAGTCTTAGATACTTAATCATTACTAAAACAAAAACAAAAACAAACACATCTACTAGACCTCTAGAGCATACCCCTTGCAAGCTAAAAATAGTTTACGAAAGGAATCCTGTCATGTGGGGTGTAGGAGCGACTTCGGTATGCTCCAGAGGTATGTTTTAATCATGGACATGATCAACAGGTGGAAGTCAAAACCGTCCATTCCTAGATGTATCGCTCGCTGGAAGGAGTATCCTTGAATAGTTTAGTTGTTCAACTTTGTTTAACAGAGCATATTCACTGAATATAATCAGTAGTAAACCTCATTAAACATAATCATAAGCTCCTCATCCTTGAACAAACAGCTCCTGTCATGTAGCTTTGCTTCGATCCCGAGCAATGAGCTGTGGCCGAACAGCTCAAAGTGCCGCGGAGGCATTTGCAGCTTTGACTTGCCCAAAATGTTGCAAGAAACTAGGCTGTGAATCGCAAATTGGAGGGGGGACCCGTAAAAATTGCCTTACATACAATATCTATTTGCATAATATACTATAGATATATACACATATGTATATATATATATATATACGTATTTATATATACGTATGTATGTATATATGCATATAATTATATATATAAAATAAACCATTTATCACCAGCTTGTCCTGGTTAAAACATGTTAAAACAACATACGAGTCACATCCCAAGTTGCCGCGTCATAACTTGCCAGGACGACCCGTCGAACAGCAGTGCTAGCCTGTCCAGGAAGGGGCCGATAGGTGAGTTGGGTTTAGAACTAGTCTAGCCAAGTTAGATAGGGTATATCCTCAGGCTAATCAGGAAAATATCTATAGACATCTTTACAGGGTTTATGGCAGGTATATTTCTGGTTAGATGGGGTGCCACCAACAGAACGTGAAAATCCGAATCTTGATGACCTGGAAGACCTGCTGCACTGAACCTCAGGATGGATTTCTAGTGGCGCGCGCCCGACCATCTCACAGATATCCTGCAGATTTGCTGAACTTTAGAGAGGAATGCTGGTTGCATCAAATTGATAGCTGTGTGTCCCTTGATCACTGTCAGCCAGTCCATGGCACCCAAAGCAGCGCCATAGTTCCAGAAGTTTTGTCATAGGTGGACTCTACCGGCCATATAAGTCTGCTTGGTCCTGACAAACTTCTGGAAAAGATCAGGTAAAGATCAGAATCATCACCTCAAATCAGGTGAAAAATAAAACATACTTACCATCCAGTAAACTAATGCAACCACGGAAATCATCATGTCTACTTAGTCTACTTGGTAAAAATCAATAAAAACCCTCTATAAATGGGCCATGGCTTCCACAGCAAACAGCTAAATGACAGGAGCCTAGAAACCAACTGGTGACTTGAGAGAAATCAAGACCGGAAACGCTTGTTGATGTGCAAAGATCTTTCCGTTGAAATCCTAAAATGCCTCCCGAAAAATCCACGAATCGGCACTTGAATCACCGAATCGCCCGTGTTTTTGTCGTTGCGACTTGAATCCAAAGCACTGGATCCGCTGGTCATGAAGGACAATCATTGGATGGAAAAATCACTGTCTTGGCGATTTCCCCACTGCTTGAGATCCTTGTTAAAAGTTCCTATGTGTGCAAACCAAATCCAACTGTTGCATGGTTACATCATGTTACATCCCCATTTGTTGTTCTGGTTCACCTGGAGATATTTTGTTGCTTCCCTGCATTTGTCGGCTGCATCCGTGTTTGTTGGTAAACCCGATGTCAAACAGCCCAATGCTCTCCTTTGAAGCATAACAGAGGAGCCGGTTGGGTAAAACTATAAGTCATCAAACCTTCTCTTTATGTGGGGTGCCCCTCTATTAATCAAGCGACCACTAAGTTGCCCAAAGAAAGCATATATCTGTACGAAAAAGGTTTGAATCCACAAACATGAGGATATCAATGGACAAATATGGGGAAACAAATCAAGTTCTCAGATTGTCGCTTAAGATGGAATATCATCAGAAAATTTCGGGGAAATCCTGCAGGTTGAGACAATCCCACACCAACACAAAGTTGATTGTGTTAACAGGTATTTGCCAACCAGTTTTTTGTGGTTAACCCTGCCATATGTATATATTGTAGTCCAAACGGTCATCAAATGCTATGCTCATATGTACATATGTATGTATATACACATACCTAAGATAAACATACATATAATGTAATTATGTGTTGTACATATGACTATAAACCTGCATGTATATATATATATATGTATATATATGCATATCTATACATACATATTAGATATCATTTACCAAACTTAATACATACATATTATGCCGTATGAGTACTTGGATTGGTACATATACCTGGTTATATACTAATACATGTTGGATGATACTGGTATAATACCGGTATATTTACTAATCCAAGTACGAATACGGCATATCTAACCAGGTATACTAATTAGTCTATCCTTATTGGTTGGATATTGTTGATGTTTTTTGATCATAATCAACACAGTTGATACTAATCCAAGATACTATTACTAGTTAATAAGTAGTTCATAATTAAGTATAGTTAACTAATTACTATCTATTACTATCTATTACTATCTATTACTATCTGTTACTATCTATTACTATCTATCTATTATCTATTAATATATAGTTAAATAATCCATCTTACCAGCCGCAGTTCAGCCATAGCCACACCTCCGTCTCACGGAGCTCTGTGTGTCGACCATCCTGAGATGATTTCGAAACGATTTCGACGGAGCGGCAGCTTTCGACCAATGGACATGAGGATAGGTGTATGCGTCGTATATATATATATATATATATATATATGGGATAGGTATATGATAGGTATATGATAGGTATATGGTGGGTGTATGATATATATATATATATATGTGCAGATGATGAATACACATATATATATATTTATTAGGAACCCCTTTTCTGGCTGGTAATCTGCACCATCTACCTTGCGAAAAGTGAATGGTTGGGAAACTTCATCAAACGCCATGGACAATCTGGAAAAATGCCAATCTAACCTGCAATGCGGTGCCCCCCTCAGGTCTCACCTTTAAAATGTTTGTTGGTTTAGTGTCAACTCACTTCTACTAGTTCCATATATCTAATATAAACCCAGCAGTGAGTTACATGACTTATAGTTGTAAGACATAATAAATTGGTTCATAAAGCCCATCTAACATCATCTATATACAATGTGAGGCCCCCCAGTGATGTTAGTTGGTTAACAAAAGCCCCAGTAACTATAGTTATAAGTACCATAAACCATAGTTATTGGAGTTATAAACCAACTTAGCTATCTTGGGGGCCTCACATTGTAGTTATATTGTGTTGTTTCACCACCAGCATAAACCCAACAGCTCACGTAAATAATGCAACGATTTCGAACTGCCCCACAGCCAAGGCGCTTGTGGGACAAGCGCATCACGCGCGCGCGGCAGCGCGCCAGTGGAATGCCCTGCAGGATACATCTGTCATCTAGTGATTTAGTCATGATAATCGGTTTTAATGGGAACACGACATAACACGACTAGTTCCCATCACTAAATCATGGGGATTTAATGGGAACATAAATGGGATCAACACGGATCACAATCCAATAGTAGTCAGATACTATTATCCCTGTTATCCAAAAAAATGCATAGTACCATACACAATATATAATATAATATATATATATACATATGCAAATATGTATATATATATGTATGTATCATCTTCTATATTAGGATATATACCGGTATATATATATATATACATATAATTTATTTATATATAATATTCAGTGTAATATAATACTGTAGTCATCCAAATAATGTTGTATTGTATCATTAGATAACCGTGGCCTTCATATCGGCGATCCAAGACAGAAGAGACAGGAACCTCGGTGTGGAACGGGAGTCCATCGGGATACCAAAAGGTGCCCAGAAACCCTGGCATTTCATCAGATTTTAGAGGGATTTTAAGGAAATTTATTTGGATTTAGGGGGAGATTCACCGGCAAATAAGGGTTAACCATGGTTTACCGACATATTGAATAAGCAAATGATTGAACCAGCTATAATGATGAGGGTTGATTAGAGCATAGGGAGATTTGATCGACAGCTGATTGAGCTTCCCAATATCCGCGTGGATTTGAAAGGACATACATCTGCAACTCAATCAAGAAAACTCAATTCGGAATGATTTTCCCATGTCTTCCCATGTTTTCCCATGTTTTCCCTTAAACAAAAACTGAGTCTTCAGCACCATCGGCACGACTCGGCACGTGATCCAAGGTGGCTGCCTGGGTTTCCCTGCTCCTCATAGCCGATTCCATCATCCTGGGGAAGAGAAGGGGAGGCCCCTAAAACCATATAGGAACAATGGAAACAATGGACAAACATGGGACAATATGTCAATATGTCAATATGATGTTTCTATTTCCATTCGTCATTGACATTGCTATGTTAGATTGCCAGAGAAGATGTATATGTATATATCGTTTATATGCATATGTCACATGTCCATGTATATATATATATGTATATATAAAGTATATATATGTAATATCCTGTGCCTGTTGAACCCGATTAAATATAGCAAAAAGATGCAGACAGTCTCAACTTCTTCCAAGGCCAAACTAGAATGACATTGACCCAGGGGGAAAACACAGGCCATGGGTTTGCTTGAGGGGCTCCAAAACAAAATAGATTTCCAGATATTTCCGGTAGATTACTATGTACCCGCAGGTAATTTAACATAGCTATTGAAAATGGTGATTTTCCATAGTTATGTTAGTTTACCAGAGGGTATTTCCCATCAGAAAATGAAAAGAGCGCAAACCATCCGGGCATATGGTGACTCGCCTTGAGGTCACCCATTGTTGGTGGCTAATCCGCCATTGATTACAGGACATCCCCGTTGTGTATCCCATCCTTGGTGCATCACAACTGTTTCGGAGTTACCCTCTGGTTATTTAACATAGCCATGGAAAATGGCCATTTATAGTTGATTTACCCATTAAAACCTCCATTTATAAGGGATTTTCCATGGCTATGTTAAATAACCAGATGGTAAATCCCCATTTTGAAAACAGTGGTGATTCCCAAGTAGATTCACTGGGCAGTGGATTTAAATGTGGGACTTTCCAGTGGATATGAATGGGGATTTACTTTAATTCACCACTGATCATTCATATCCACAATAGATCCCCACTTTGGCCAGACGGAAAAAAAAAACACAGTATTCCCATAATATCATCCATGTGGGAAACCTGCCATAAACCATCCCCACCATCATTGGTCGGGCTGAAAGGTGCCAATGGCAAGTCGCAATGTCATCTGCTCCCATGCTGAGCCCAATGATGCTGTTGCAGCCTGGATGCCAAGGTTGGGATGTTGATGAATCGTTCTAAAAATTGGACAACCGTAGAACCATGGCCTTCGATAACAAATGGTGTAATGACTTGGATGATTTTTGGATACCCAAGTGATGATCAGAGCATCCCAGTAGGGCAGTCCTGTCAGCTGGTTGTTTGAAACTATGACAAACAGTCTGACTCGTTTCCAATATCTCCGAAGATTGGTTGTCTGTTCTTAAACCATCCAACACTTTATATATCAGTTATTTGTCAGATATATTTGTTCCTAATATATCTCCGGAGGCCCAGATTGAAAAAAATGGCTCCGTGATGCTCAAATTTATGCTGGGTACAGAATCAGCCATGCCCGGAGCAGTGAACATCTTCAGAGGAAAAAAACAATTCCTGCAATCTTTTTTAGGGCTTAAATTCCACGTTTGGGTGTCAGAACCTTTTTTTTTTTCGTGGGTTCAGTCTAATTCTTCGTTGATTGTATCTCATCTGTAGTTGCGACAAAATCACAACTTCTGGTGATGAACCCCCGGATCCCCGGATCGTTCTCCGAAGTTCATCTTGCGTTGTTCGTTGCACATCAGCCACACTTTTTTGATGACCACCATCCACAATTGGGCCAGCTCCCAATATCTTCCAATATTTGATGCTTCAAACTCCATCTTGACTCATTTTGGTGCATAATTAAAAAAAAACACATCAATCGCATCCATCAACCCAGCCCATTTGGGCATCATTTCCCCCACCGAAATGCGCGCGCGCTGCGCGCGCCTGCCGCCCAGGTCCGGAAGAAACTCCTGACCTTCGTCGGGGTCAAATTCCTCGGAACTGCCAGAAAAACATTTCATGGAGATAGGAGATATTACCCTCTGGTAAACGAACATAGCTATGGAAAATCAGCCTTTTTATAGCTAAATCGTCTAAAAATGATCCATTTTCCATAGCTATGTTAAATTTCCAGAGGGTAAATGGAAAATCATTGGAATAAGATATCACGGGGATCAAGTGGAGATATAATCAAGAATAATAGGCGTACTGTACATATATACATACTGGGACATCATTGGGATGTTTCATGGGGATATAATGGAGATACAATCAACAATAATAGAGATAATATGATGGTGTATCCCCCAACTAAACAACAAACATGGAGTCTTGGTGAGGATATAATGATAAATTATCTATATTACTATATTACATGGATATATTATATATATATATCATTACCAATTTGATATGATATTAAGATGTGTCTGAAAGTGTTGTATACCGGTATGATAATCCTTAAACAACATCCTGAAAAACAAGAGGGAAAGCAAAACCCAACCATTGGATCTTGGGTGGCCTAGTTTCAGACAAACCAAACTATCTGAAGGATTGTTCAGGGTTGACCTGCTCATAAATCTATGTATATATATATATTATACATATATTGTATGAACATGTATGATACACATACACATGCATTGTATTTATACATAATAAAGACCCTCAACAATACCTGGACAAATCTCTTGGCGATTTGTTTGTCAAAGACCTACAGGACGATCCCAGCGGTCGTATCGATCTTCCAACGGAATGTGGCGAGAGAAATCCCACCGGGTTTGGGCGAATTCAATCATCATGTTGGCGTGAAAGTCCTAATTTGGTTGGTTCGATTTCGGGTTTCTGTGTATAACTCATATAATGATATATGGTTCTTTTTGTTTAATGTCCTTGTTTTCTGGAGTTTAAACCCATCTTTGTTGAAACATCGTTGTTTTTTCGGTTTTTTAGTGGGTCAACACATCACAACATATCACCACCATCCACGGTCCGGGTACCCAAACTCATCCAACAACTGGCACCGATCCAGGATCAGGAGCACTTCATCCTCATCCAACCTGAGGCGCCAGGGCCTTTTACTGCGATATTTCACCAGGGTGGTAAGGAAATAGCTACATATAGCTACATAGTTATTTTCTATGTTAGATTCTATGGGGCAACATAATTCAATTTTCGGGTTTACTAACCATTGGTCGGTTGTAAGTTGGTGGTAGAATGGTTACTCGGCCAGATGGTTTATCCCAATCACTAATGATCCCATGGCCCTCATCATCCTCAATGCATGGCCCCCAAACACGCCAGGAACAAAACAGATTCGCTGTGATACCATGGTGTGTACCACGAAATGCCACAGTTTATCATAACACTTCCCACTATCCATCGCTATTGATAAATGATGGCAAATGAGTGGTACACCCGCATTGCCATTTAATCAAAAACGAATCAACCCCATTATATATTGTTGCATTGTTTATTGTATCATCCATTAAATCACATTGCGTATCATGAGCCTGACCTCGGGGCATTTCTTTGACTTGGAATAAATTATATGAAATGGCCAATTGCAATCAGTTTTCCCAAGCTTTCCCATGGATTTTCCCATGGTTTTTCCCATGTTTCGTATGGCATTTCTAACATCCCCAACATCCCCATGGTTCAAATACGCCGCGGCACAAGCCATTGCCATCCAAGTCATAGGCCACGGCAATGAGATAAAACGCATCCTTTAACCGCTGACATTCGTTGCGGTGGCTGGCCATGGTGTTTTCACCATGGGTTTTTTAATGTCCAACAATGGGTCATATAATGAAACCATGGGTAATATGTTATAAACACCATGGTTTATATGAACTCTAATCTTAATGAACCATGGGTTATAATTAACGTTAGAACAATGCTATAAATGTGAAAACGTATGGATCATGCATTAAGAACAAAATACTCATGTGATATGGTGCATTGTGCATAATTCTGGTGCTTATGAAGATGGATCTAGTGGGATCATACATGGTTCATCTAACTAAAAACGACCAATATTAACATACATATACCATACTCATTTACTACCCTTGTACGGCTCTATTCACTTTAAATGTCATAAACGGATGTCAACGGCTATGTTTCTGGCTAACAGGGTTTATTGGTATGGTAGGAATCATGATCCAGGTGCCCCTCAGTATCGAAGTGGTGCCGGCCACGTTAAGGGGTTGACCCATGAACCTGTACCCTCTGGTAAACATGACCAACAAACGATGGAAAATCACTACTTTCAATAGGCAAATCAACGAACTCAATAACTCAATGGCCATTTACAATAGCTATGTTACTTTACCAAAGGCTAAGTATTTCACCAAAAAAACAGGGAAATAGTGGACTAAGCCCAAGAGACTTGGCGACTCGCCGAACCATCCATCATTCCCATGGAAAGAACTTGTTACTTACTCTCTGGTTATGTCAAATAACTATTGAACATGGCCATAGAAATAGTTGATTTACCCATTACAGAGGATGATTTTCCATAGTTTTTGTATGTTTACCAGAGGGTAATTGGATGCCGTTGATGACTGTTGGGAGAAAATGTTGAGGACTGTCAGGCTGTCAAAAAGTGGGCTATGCCTAGAGTTTTCTCATTACCTTTATCAAACTTGCCGTTCAGGCAGATTCTCTACATCATTTTTGGACATCGCCACTTGAAACCATCAACCACCGGAAAATGTCTGTGTTTACTATTAAACCATATTAGGGGAAAGGGATTGTTGAATAACAACAGTTGATGTATCATCTGGGATGAGCCCAGAAAAATGATACTTGGCTAAGGATTCATTATGGTTGGTTATAGTCCCATTGAAATATCATTAATTAATTACATATATATATATAAACCATCATTTTGAAGATCCACTATCATTATGAAATATCACCACTATCCCATTGAATCACCACTTTTCATGGGCCCATCGTGGATCGTGGCGTCCTCCAGATTTGGTGTGCGCACCGCAAAGGCCTTGCGGGGGTTCAGCGCCATCTGCTCCTGCACGGCCGTTATAAGCGGCTTGGGAAAGCATCAACTGATCTTTAAAAACCAGTGATGCCTGTTGGTTTATAACCCAACTTAGCTAACGAACTGGGGCCCCATCCTGTAGGACTTGTTGATGGGTTTTATTGACATGTTTGCTGTTGGCCGAATCGGGGATGAAGACTAATCCCACGCCTTTCTCGGCAAACAAATGACTGCCATGGCTCAAACATGGAGCGTTTTGAAGATCTACGACCATCCAGAATCCAATGTCGGAGGTAAATTTAAGGGACATCTTATATAAAGGAAACCACTATATTTCGTGCGGTATATCATGGTTTCCTGTAGATGTTCGCTGAAACCAATCCATTGAGTGATAGAATCATTCAAACTCCCCCTAAATCAGCCAGTGCCTCATTCATATTCCAATCTTCATTGCTGACAAAGTTCCCATTGCTTATCTTTGCGGTTACTGTAACACTTTTGCAGTAACCTGCTCAACACCACTACGTCTAGTATTCAAACTTGGGTTTCCTCGTGGAGTTTTTGGTCAACCATTCAATATAAAAAGAGCGATAGATACAAGCCTATATGTACCATGGTCAAGAGTCAAGTTATATTGGATTAATGGGGCATGGTCATCCCACCATCATTATCATCATTAGGGACTTTGTATAATCTGCATATCTCGTCGGGAGATGTTCATCCATGGCACGTGTCATCAACAGCCAAGCGTCATCTGCGGAGTCCAACTCTCTTGGCAAACGACGACAATCCCATAGCTTTCTGACGCTGGATGCGTTACGATGACAGGTATTGTTTTTTTTGCCGATATCGCACTTGCGGATCTCTGTGCTTTTGACACATTCAAGGCAACAAACAACATAATCCAAAAATAATTCAGAAGTTTACAATCAGCGCCCAACGTCCTGCACCCCACCCCGCCAAGAACGTCCTTCTCGTGTGCCCTCAGGATGGGGAATGGGAATAATGGGCTACAACTCACCAACTATATATATACACTATGGTTGTTAGCATGTCAAAAAACACATATTAAATCATATTAATATATCAACCATTATCTAAATATACCCCACATGCAAAATATATAGTGTTGTAGATACGACATACATCTGCAAAATTTACTTTAAATTCAAGACGGTTTCCTCGTCTTAAATCTACTTTTCCCCTCTGATTAAATCTTCAGTCCTCGCCTCGTTACATTCAAAACGGATTTCAGCCCTCGTCCCATTTCTTTCTCGACCGCAAGCCATTCGAACT
>Ga0126342_10003658_pt1 | contig 25608 bp, 17 predicted proteins | sample Cyp1metagenome_FD_92528 | JGI IMG/M metagenome (GOLD analysis project Ga0126342, IMG submission 92528) | Coral microbial communities from Lord Howe Island, Old Settlement Bay, Australia - Cyphastrea 1 metagenome | ecosystem: Host-associated > Invertebrates > Cnidaria > Coral ... | reverse complement strand
CTATAATTAAATTTCCCGACTCCGCGCGGAATCGGAACCCGGAGGAGTACAAAGGTACGGTATTTTACCGTACTTTTGTACTCCTGGCTCCGTTCTATAATTCTGGCACCCGCTGTATATATTTGTATACATGAATCGTAAAGAAACACTGGCTTAGAACCAATAAACATAGGAATCAAAGTTGGTAGTATTTGCAAGTCTCCTTCGGGTTCCCAGACATTTCAGTGTTAACGACGTTGCTATTGGTCAGATATTCCGCATGTTTTTGTTCGGGCTATGCAAGGTGAGGCTGTAAGGTGAAAATGATTGAAAATGTGTGTTGGTTTGTACCCTCTGGTAAACTAACATAGCTATTGATAATGGTCATTTATAGTTGATTTACCCATTAAAAATTGTGATTGTCCATAGTTGTGTTAGTTTACCAGAGGGTAAAACCCATGAATACTGGAAATGGAGGTTTCCTAAGTCATGGGAGTACCCCCAAATCATCCAAATCATCCATTTATAGATTGATTTTCCATAATAAACCATCCAGCGAGCTTGGGGTACCACCATTTATGGAACCCCCCTATACATTGTTGTATCATGTTGTCCATCAACCATTGGTTAATTCACCAAAATATCAGATTTACATACATTTACCCAATATTAACATTTTTTCCATGGTTGGGTGAATACTTCTGGTTGGTGGATTTGAAATATGTTTTTTTCCATATATTGGGAATAATAATCCCAACTGACTGATATTTTTCAGAGGGGTTGAAACCACCAACCAGATTTGTTGTATGATGTGATATCCCCCCAACCATTGGTTCAGTCACCCGTCGTGATGTGCCCACCTTGCCACGTCGCACTGGAATTCCCGACAAAACCGGAACGTTCATCGGGATGGGAAACCCATAGGGTTTCGAAGTTGCTTTCGAAGTAGGCAAACGATTGGATTTATGATGCAGATATGTGATAATTAGTATATGATCATAGTTAAGTTGGCTTACAAATGGTTATAACTCTAATAACCAGGACTTGCGGTAGGTGTATCTATAGCTGGTTATATTAATATATATATATGATCATACATAGTATAATATTACTAACGATTTGATTATCATATTGTCAATGTGATAATATAATCTGGTTGGTGGTTTGGAACATGTGTTATTTTTCCATAGATTGGGAATAAGGTGAACAACTGACGAACTCCATAATTTTTCAGAGGGGTAGGTATACCACCAAGCAGTAATATGATCATATAATATACATGTAATATCTCGAAGTCAATTTCGATGTGGTGATTAAAAAGCCCATGGTTTTTAATCAAAAAGCCTATTTCGCTATCGTACTTGTTCTATCTCATGCCATGGTCAAGGCCAGTGGGGCATCAATCCCATGGATTCGCGCGACCCAGGTGGTCACATCACCATTTCAGGAAGTTTACTCGATCATAAGGCCCCTATATCAAACTGGGCTGGGCTGAGCTTCTGGTGGAGTCTGTGACGGGTGATTTTTTGGGCTGAAGTTCCAGTAAAGTTTCAGTTCAACCTTCTTCGTTGCTAGGGCATTGATGAGCCTAAGCAGCTCAAACAATGTACCATCTGGTAATTTAACATAGCCAAGGAAAATTTTCTATGGGCCATTTTCCATGGCTATGTTAAATTACCAGAGGGTAACAGAAATGCCAGCTATTTCAGATTGCACACGGTCTTTGGTTTCAAACGTTTTTGGCGAACATCGACAGCTGACGCCAGTTGAAGCCAGCTGAAAACGAGAGTCATGGTCGACTCCGGGCACCCCTGAGTGATATTTGTTGGTTCATAAAACCCCATGAACACATTTTGGGGATATATCTCCATAAAGCCTAGTTACACATGTAACCCCTACTTTCACATCTTTTTGATGTTTCACTGGTTAAGATTTTCACTTTAAGTCTATGTGAGTCAAATTCAAGTTAGTTGAGATAAGCTAGTTAAGCTAGTTAAGCCAATGAGATGTTGTCTTGTTTCAGCCAACCATACCCACATGCTCTATGGAATATGTGCCAACATTTACCCCCAAAAAATGGATAAAACTGGCCCAGCTTAGGTACCCTCTGGTAAATTAACATAACTATGGAAAGATCCACCATGCTATTCATGGGAAAATCCACTATTTCGACTGGGCCATGGCTTCCAGTTCGCTTTTTGTATGTTTACCAGAGGGTATATCATCATATATCCCATTAAATCCCATTAAATGCCATTGAATCACCATCAAATATCCCATTAAAACACCATTATGTGGTTGGCAAATAGATTCCAGCACCGGTTGTCCCATTAAATCCCATTAAATGCCATTGAATCACCATCAAATATCCCATTAAAACACCATTATGCGGTTGGCAAATAGATTCCAGCACCGGTTGTCCCATTAAATCCCATTAAATGCCATTGAATCACCCTCATATATCCTATTAAAACACCATTATGTGGTTGGTAAACAGATTCCAGCACCGGTTGTCCCATTAAATCCCATTAAATGCCATTGAATCACCATCATATATCCCATGAAAACACCATTATGCGGTTGGTAAATAGATTCCAGCACCGGTTGTCCCATTAACTCCCATTAAATGCCATTGAATCACCATCATATATCCCATTAAAACAGGGTTTTGACTCACCAAATGGGGATTCCAGCACCGGTTGCCACCATGGGTTGCCACCATGGGTTGAATCTCTGACTCGCCGAGGCTGACCCCAACATCTCCGCCGGAGCGGAGGCGCCACTACTTCTGGCTGCCCGCGATGATCAGGCGCGTTGTGATTGTCACTTCGCTTCTGGGCTTCGTTGTTTCACCATGGTTTTGATGGGCAGCACAGAACTCAACTGATGGTTTATGATCGTTTGAACCATGGGGCAACACATAACTACCATAGCTCAACTGATGGTTTATGATGGTTTATGACGGTTTAGGATAGCCTCAACATTTTTCAACTATGAATTCAAAAACAAAGGACAAACAACGTGTGACTCAAGGGTCCCCGACAAGTAGTTGAGGGTACAGGAAATTCCACTTTAAGTCAGTAAAACCCCAGGATCAGTGTATCAACCACTTTACCAGTCAAGATGATGTGTTGGGTTTCAGTAGTTGGTGCTTCTTTTCGGCAAGCTATGGAACGAAACTTGGGGTTTTCCAGCAAGCTATGTTTGATTACCGGAGGATATACATATATATATATACATTAATACATGGCATTTGATTGGTGAAATGTTTACTCTGAACCGTCATTTGGGTTGGGTGCAACAAAGGCTTTGGCTACAGCACCTTTCTTGGGACCCACCCGGATTCATTTTTCTTGGGGTGTCACCGGTCATAGTCGCTTGAAAGGGTTATTCCAAACGAAACATTTTTTGTTGGCTAAACAAAATCCAAGTCTTGAATTCGTTTGGTTAATCAATTGAGTCTTAGATTCAGATGGCTTCCAAAATTATCTAAAATCATCTAAAAACATCTAAACATAATCTAAAATCATCTAAAAACATCTAAAAATAATCTAAAATCATCTAAACTCATCTAAAATCCAAGTCTTGGATATTGGTTGGCTAGAAATCGATCTTTTTGATCACAGCTTCAGGCAGCAACCTGTGGCCTGCTGCTAGACTTTAAGGCGGACCCATCCAAGGACAGAGTCATTAGAGTCATTGGACAGGATGATTTGGGGTGCCCTCATTTTCGCAAACCTATGTATATATGTATAATATATGCTGGTTGGTGATTTGGAAATTGATTCTATTTTTCACTGGGGAGAATCATTCCAACTGACTAATATTTTTCAGAGGGGTTGAAACCACCAGCCAGATACATATATATATAATATTATATATATATATATATTGTATACAAAAAGTCAACCAACTCAATGAATGATACATGGAGGTATCTTATAATTTTTCATGTCATTTCGGCATTTATGGAATATGTTGGAAGAATGGTGATTCGCTATGTGTTTTTTTTTAAATAGGAAATAAACGTGGGAAATCGCTTGGATAGACATATGGCGGGCTGGCCTTTCAGGGGAGAATCATCGAACTGCTGGGGGATTTGTCCAAGCCAGAAGATGCCAGAAGGTACCCGGCCTGGTAAACTAACATATGGTGATTATCCATCAATGGTGTTTTAATGGGATTTAATGGTGATTCAATGGCATTTAATGGGATTTAATGGGATATATGATGATATATGATGATATATGATGATATATGATGATATATGATGATATACCCTCTGGTAAACGTTTACGTAGCTATAGAAAATCACCATTATTAATGGGTAAATCGACTTTTTCATACTTTTTCTATGGTCCATGGCTTCAATAGATATGTTAGATTACCGGAGGGTAACATGTCCAGAAACATGTCCGGATCGCCCCTTTTCCCTTAAATCATGAAGAGATGTCCAATTTTTTCTGGCTTCACATCACAGTACAGTCATTTTGTTGGGAAACCCACTGACTTTCACTCCCGGCAGGGATGGAAATGTGTGAAATGTGTGCATCTTGTTTTCTGTAACAATGATCCTCATGGCCAAATCAATTGGCATACTATCTATAAACTACATGTATTGATATGGGTATATCCTCTGAAAAAAACAAGACGAACCCGAATGCTCACACGTATGTTAATGGTACAGATGTCGAAACACATGGATATGCGGTCACGCAGAACACTTCTCTTGAATAGTTTATTTGAACTATCTTGTACATATTTCCCCTGTTACCAGTCTGCAGTGTGGAGTGGAAAGTGTAGAGTGTGGAGTGTGGAGTGGAAAGTGTAGAGTGTGGAGTGTGGAGTGGAAAGTGTGGAGTGTGGAGTGTAAAGTAAGGAATGTGGAGTGTAAAGTGTGGAGTGTAAAGTGTAGAGTGTGTAAAGTGTAGAGTGTGGAGTGTAGAGCGTAAAGTGTAGAGTGTGGAGTGTGGAGTGGAAAGTGTAGAGTGTGGAGTGTGGAGTGTAAAGTAAGGAGTGTAAAGTAAGGAGTGTAAAGTGTGGAGTGCGTAGTGTAAAGTGTAGAGTGTGGAGTGTGGAGTGGAAAGTGTAGAGTGTGGAGTGTGGAGTGGAAAGTGTAGAGTATGGAGTGTGGAGTGTAGAGTGTAAAGTGTAGAGTGTAAAGTGTAGAGTGTGGAGTGTGGAGTGTAAAGTGTGGAGTGTGGAGTGCGTAGTGTAAAGTGTAGAGTGTGGAGTGTGGAGTGGAAAGTGTAGAGTGTGGAGTGTGGAGTGTGGAGTGTAAAGTGTAGAGTGTAAAGTGTAGAGTGTGGAGTGTGGAGTGCAAAGTGTGGAGTGTGGAGTGTGGAGTGGAAAGTGTAGAGTGTGGAGTGTAAAGTGTGGAGTCAGGAGTGTAAAGTGTAGAGTGTGGAGTGAGGAGTGTAAAGTGTGGAGTGTGGAGTTTAAAGTGTGGAGTGCATTGTTGCGCCAGCCACACAAAAGAAATTTCGACACGGTATAAAACAGGTTGGAATGTCACAAAGTGCCAGGCCTGCCACGCAAAACGACATGACAACCTGCTTGGAAACCTTCGAAAAGGAGAGGTTTTGCAGCTTCCCCCATAGACACGAAATTAACGACCCCACGCTGACCCGACGACGACCCGACGAGACACTCGAGGCGAACAAGGGTCCAGCCCCCAGACCCCCAGACTATAAACGGGAACCCTTCGCTACGCATTCGGGAAAAATAAATCAATTTATGCATTTCAACGTCACATAATGTTGGTAAAGTAATACTTGTAGTAAACCATCCCCAAAATCACAATCAACCGGTTGTATAAACCATGAACATGTGGATGGTTTATTATTGTTTCACTACTTAGTGGATCATCCCACGGATAGTAAGTAGCTTATATCCCTGGTTTTTTAGTGGGATAAGTAGAGTTAAACCACGTATAACTGGGGTGAACAAACCTGCAATCCGCGGGATGATCCCCTCGTTTTTGACAGCTGTTTGTTGGTTTATCACTTGGTTGACTGTTGGGTTTGTGGGGGATGTAACTACACTTAATGGGGGCATGTGGTGCCCTGAAGATAGCTAAGTTGGCTTATAAACGTTTAGAACTCTAATGACCAGGACTTATGGTAGGCATATCTATAGTTAATGGGGTTATAAACCAACTGTAATAGTGGGGGTTGCACCACCTTGTATAAACCAATAAAGATAATTGGCGGTCCCGCGCCTCCCTTTTTCATCCCTTGCTGTGCAATATGCAGCATCCCCGTAGAAACCATCGTTGATTATTGGATCTATTCATTTTTTTGTTTGGGGGGCAGTTCATGTGATATCGGCTAATGAGATTTCCATTTCACCATGGTTCAACCATGTTTTTCACCCTAGGTCTTGCTGGTTAGCATGGTTAAACCATGTTAAGCTCAGTTAAGCTCACAGTTTAACCATGGTTTACCCATGGTTTAACCATGGTTTACCCATGGTTTAACCATGGTTTACCCATGGTTTAACCATGGTTCAAACCATCGAACTTTCATCGCTAGGAGTCGGCGGAGGGGAAGAAGTCGCAGCCCAAGAGTCGTCCGAACTCCGTGGAGATGCATCGAATTGTGAATATAGTCATTTACCATTATATAGCTATGATGATAATAACGAATAGTAAATATATAATATTATTGCTATTTAATGGTATATAACATAACTATTTTATTATATTATTTTATTTTATTTTATATTATTTTATTTTGTTTTGTTATACTATATGATTTTTAATTATATTAAATTATATTGTATTTTTTATGTATTTATATTTTATTTTGTTTTACTATATTATGTTAAAATATATTATATTATTATTTTATTTGTATTTGTTAAGAATTAATACTATATTACTAAATAGATTATGCCTATATATGGCTATATAATTCTATATTTGATATATCTATTAACCCCAAGTATTTATACTAATGATAATAACTAATAGTAAATATATAATATTTTTGTCGTTTAAACCATAGGTTTTGGTGAGACCCGTTGGCTTTTATAGCCATAAGATCATAAGTAGATATATGTTTTATTTTATATATAGCCATAAATAGATATAAATATGATAATGATAATGATGATAGTAATTATATATATAATATAATATATATATATATATCTTATATACCCATATTATTGAATATATCTACAATAATATGATATTGTATAATATACATCCAGGGGTAAGCTGGGCCACATCCCAACTTCCGGGGCGCCCCTGGTCCCTAAAATCCAATGTTTAAAACACATACATAATGTCAATGATGAACATATATATATATGGTTTGGAACATGAATTTTATGACTTTCCATTCAGTTGGGAATTTCATAATCCCAACTGACGAACTCACATTTTTCAGAGGGGTTGAAACCAGCAACCAACCAAAAAAATAGATTTTAGTAATGAAATTTATCACTACTTAGTGGGATTTGATTGTTCTATATGTTCGGAGCTTACGTGATATATTTTGAAACGAACAGAAAGTCGGGATGTCCATCTGAATGGAAATGGAATGGAACGATGAAATAGATAATCTGGAATATTCCCTTAAACAACCAATTTGTTTATAAGGAAATTGGGAAAATGATCAACATTTATTCCATTAATATAGATGAACCATCTAATTTGTGATCCTACTATTCCTTATTAAACAATTTTTATATGTTTAATAGATGTTCCATCTAATTTGGCATTTGGGTGGTAGTTGAAAGAAAAAACATCGAACTCATCCCGAAATGTGCTTACATCAGCAGATTTAGTTGGTGTTAAGTGGACAGTATCAATGACCGTGAGAATAGTAGAAACTATTCTCGGTAGTAACTAGCCTTCAATTGATGCCCTGAAGTTATACTTTTGTGTCATATTCTGAAGTTTGTTTTTGTTAAACAACATTGCTAGAACATGCTGGAACTAACTTTCTAGAATATTTCATGTTTTAGTATCATTTAGTAACCATCTTATTTCTGATATGGTTATTTCGTGTTCTAGATGCATATTTCAGAATGGTAGAAATCTTCGGTCACCATCAGAGTTGACCATCTCATTCGTCTACGATTTGCACAAGTTCTAGCATGTTTTTTCAGGTTGGAAGCCCAGGTTTCTTCGTAAGGTAGGTAAAACATGTCCAGTTCTGGCTTCTGTAGACTGGGGTGAAGGAGCAAGTAGGTAGATTTAGATGATATAACATCAATTTAAAGTCCAAGTATTTGCCGGTAATTCAACGAACTTTGCCCGTTGTGTGGGCCCATTAAGCCCAATATTTAAGCCCCACTATAGACTTGCACAATCCGCATTGTATCAAAATTCACCTACATTCTAAGCCCAACATGAAGCTCTTGAATAAAACCCCAGAATAATGATGAATAATGTACATTTATAATATATATGACCGCTGTATGCTGTCCTGGAAAATGGGAACCAAAACATGACCCTCATGATGTTTATTCGTTAAATGTTTCATTCTTGTGGCTTCAAAAATCTGAGGAAATCTGTTGGTATAAAAACCCACCCCCTGGTCGCCATGGTCGCCATGGTCTGGTCACTGCAGGTGCTATGAATTGGTGAAGCACAGCACTAAGTTGGTCGAAACTTTGAAGAAGGCGCGCGGAGTTTCCGGAAGTGGTGAAGATACGCCGTCCTTGTTTTAAAGGGGCCATGTTGATGTGGGGATAATCCATGCTATCCATGCTGTCCATGCTGAATCAATTGGTTATACCATGTTATACCATGTTATAGCATGGTAATCTGTGATTGATTGCACATATAGACAAGTGGCGGAGTGGCGAGAATCACCATAGTTCACTCTGAAGAGTAGTTCTCCCACCTGGAGGACCACCGTTGACAGAACCAGAGGTAGTTGACACATTTATATAGTAAGTAGGTTAGTTCAGCCTAGTTTTAAGTGGATTATATAACATTATATAACCCTACTTCTCCCACTTATAACAGAACCCGGGATATGATAAGACTCACCTACTTAGGATCCGTGGCTAGTTCGCCAGGATCCGTATGTTTCTAGAAGGAATCAGCCACGAGAAAATAGCTAAGTGTAGCTAGCTACGAACGACGTGTATGCCGTTTTAATGGATATACGGATATACCAATGGGATATAATTAATTTATCAATGGGAATATAAAAGATACTGGGATACTATAAATAATAAGCCTAAATCCTCAACAAGATCATAACAGTTTTTGCCTTTTCTTCATGGCTCTACAATCGCTATACAATGTTTCTTTTCATGGCTATATGTGCCGTGGTCAAAACATGGTTTGTTTTCTCATAGAAGGGGATGGTCATACACCCATACATGATGGATTTCTCATATAGTCATTGTTTTGTGATTTCCAATATAGGATGGATGCTGGTAAACGTTTACATAACTTGCTATGGAAAGGTCCACCATGCTATTACTGTAATGGGAAAAAGCTATGTCTTAATATAACATCTGGTAATTTAACATAGCTATGGGAAAACTCACTATAACTGGCGTATTTTCAATAGCAAACTGTAACAAATTACCAGAGGGTATATTTAGTTGTACGATGGCCGTAACTGTAACCATGATCTTGAAATCCAGATGAGGTTCCCGGGTGGTTCACCATTTCGCGACAAAAGGAGGCCCCCAGGTTGCGGTGTCCCATACACTTAATTGTTCATGAAATATCTATAAAATAGCTATTCATAAGCTTTAGATACCTTGAACTATCTAACAAGATAGCTATTCATATGCTCATATATATGCTCATATTCATGAAATAATAGCTATTTTATAAGCTTTAGATATGAGCTATTTCAGGAGCTAAACTATTCATGAGGTGAACCTAAAGCAGTATACCCTCTGGTAAACATACAAAAAGCTATTGAAAATAACCATAGGAATAGTTGATTTTCCCATTAAAAATGGTGATTTTCCATAGTTATGTAAACGTTTGCCAGAGGGTATGTCCCATGATCTAGGTCAAGCAACTGGATGGCTAGAGAAACTCTAATCCTGTTTCTAATCTGTTGAATCTGTTGCAAGAAGTTTCGGAATATCTACTACCCGGCCTGATAAACATACAAAACGCTATTAAAAATTGCCGTTGAAATAGTGAATTTGCCCATTAAACATGGTGATTTTCCATGGCTATGTTAAATAACCAGAGGGTAACTAACCAGCTAAGAAATTATAATTTCTTGCAGGGTATCTAAGATTGGCAATGTTACATGGCGGGTACAACTATGGTTAACTATGGTTGATGAATGGGGAATATAACTACGATTTTTGTAGTTACTGCATGGGGTTTATAAACCAACTTTTTTCACTGGGGGGCCACACCTTGTGACCTTGTGGTTTATGCCACGCGTATTTCACTGGGAACGCCCATCATACGGATTGTGAATGTTCTAACATTTTTTTCTAGACCAGCAATGATTAGGGAAAATGGTGGATTATAATTGGGATATAGATGGGAAATTGATAGGTTCTGTTAACTTCTGATCCTCCAAGGGGGTAATAGATTCTTGCAGGGTGGTGCCCCAGTTCGTGAACGCTAAGTTGGGGGCCACATAAGTCCAATGTCACTATGGTGGTTTATCAGTGATTTATCGAACTAGTTTTCATGGGATTATAATCCATTTATAGACTGTTTATATTTAAATAGTCAGTTAATAACTATAATAGATTATCTTACGGATAATTATTATAGTTAACTTATGATCTTATTAACTATAATATAGTTATTATCCGTATTTATCTTATGGATAGATAATACCTACAATGTGAGGCCCCCCAGTTATAAGTTGGTTTATAAGCCCCAGGAACTAGTACGTTATTTGCGTACCATAAACCATAGTGACATTGGAGTTATGTGGCCCCAACTTAGATATCGAACGGGGGCCTCACATTGTATGGATAATAACTATTATAGCTAATAAGATCATAAGTTAACTATAATAACTATCCACAAGATAATCTACCCTTAAATTTCAAAGTACATCAGCCTTAAAATTACAACTAAATCATAGCACTGACTTTCACGTCCCAGAGTATCTTATGGATAGATAATACCTATGGTTTATAACTGGGGCACCACCGACCTTGTGCAATTTCTTTGGTGCTGAGGCCGTCCAGGACGCCCAAGGGGGTGCTGCGACTCGCTCCTCACGGCGACGCCCCAGTGTGGGGTTCTCCAGCTGGGAGAATCGGTTGGAACATACGAACGGAGCCGGTGGATGGTTGGATGAATATCATGATATCCTATAGTGGTATCCTATAGTGGTATCCTATAGTGGTTCTATAGTATGAATATGAAATATAGTGGTTGATATACATATAATGTTCAATATATTTAATAATATACTGAAAATGGTGGTTCTAACCATCAATTTCTGATGGGATAAACCATCCCCATCTGCGAACCATGTCTGGTTATGGGATCTATCGACTGGTGGTTTTCGCAACCATCCGCAGTACCCGGCCTGGTAAACATTATACAAAATCTATTGAAAATGACCATTTTTCCTGGGAAAAAAAATGGTGATTTTCCATAGCTATGTTAAGTTACCAGAGGGTAGATTTTTATAGTTGATTTACCTATTAAAAATTGTGTTTTTCCATTGTTATGTAAACGTTTACCAGAGGGTAGTACTTGAATCGTTTGCTATCGTTATTGGATTGGTTGAAGGGAAATTCTACCGATTCTACCGGAAATCATGGTTTCTTCCATGAAAAAATGGGTGTTCCGGTTAAATCGTCCCCTTAACCCATTGAGGATTGGATTTTGAAATTTCAATCAGAATTGGAATTGGAATAAGATGGTTTCAGATATTGAAGTCATGGAAAATCATCGAACGTGAATCTAGTTCGATGATTTTCTCAGCTTGAAACCTCCATTGAGTTGGAAGACTTTCCAGCGGCCCGCCATGTTTGAACACCAGATGGTACCCGGCCTGGTAAACATACAAAAAGCTATTGAAAATGACCATAGGAATAGTGGATTTACCCATTAAAAATGGTGGATCTTTCCATGGTTAATTGAATATCCCAGATCTTTAATCCATTATAATCATATATCTATATCAGTCTATATCCCAATTATACTCCACAATTTTCCCTAATCATCGCTGGTTAAAGTGATACTCTCTGGTAATTTAACATAGCCAAGGATTATCACCATTTCGAATAGGTAAAACATCATGATCATTACCCTCTGGTAAACGTGTATATAACTATGGAAAAATCCACCATTTTTCACGGATAAATCAACTATTCCACAAATGGCCATGGCTTCAATAGCAAACTGTTAGTCATCTCCAGAGGGTACCATATAGAACCACTATAGGATACCATTATCAGAAATTGATGGTTAGAAGCACAATTAAGTATATTAAGTGTATCTCCAGAGGGGAACACCGCTTACCGTCCAATGGACAAGTCCCCCATGAAATCGCCATGAAATCGCCATGAAATCGCCATGAATTCACCATTAAATCCCATGAAATCTCCATAAATCCCATGAAATCACCATAAATCCCATGAACTTATAATTTTCTTGAGGGTTAACTGTTTGAATGTGGCTGGAAAACACCTGAAGGATTCAAGGGAGGGATGAACTGCCGAGGTTGGAGAAGAAAGAATGGATGCTCGGCTCATTGGTGTTTTCCCGTTTTTTTCGAGCTTTTCGAGCTGGTTTTCTTTGGAAAAAAACGGAGGAAAATTTGCTGATTCAACAGCCATAGGATCCATGGTGCTGTGAGAAAAATGCTAACATAAAGGGGGTATAGTGATGGGATCCATGTTACCATATATTTTTGGCATACATGGATCCTATCGGACATGATTCAACCAACAGAATAGGGAGTTCATGGGAATTATATTTATAGAAATAACTCCAATAACTAAGACTTCTGGTAGATATATGCAGATATTCCCGACTAGTTAATGGGGTTTTAAGCAAAGTTATATCTGGGGGTGGCACCACATTGCAACTATGGTTGGTTACTATGGCTTGGTCATATGGAGATGAACTGTTTCAGTATGTTTTACTAATTGCAAAATAGGGGTAAATCCAAAGGTACTTGGTGGTTCATCCCAGTTAGTAGGTTATCACCCCAGCTACAAGTGAACAAGGAGGCCCTACTTAGCCCAATGAAAAAAACAAGGTTATAGCCTACTAACTGGGATGAACCACCCAGTAGGGTATGTATGTGCAAAGTGGTGCCTCAGTTATAAATGGATTATAGTCCCATGAAAACTCGTTCGATAGCTGGGATGATCCGCCAAGTAAAGAGCTTCAAAAGAACGGCCTGTGGTGCCGACGAGGGTGCCCTCCGGCAAGCACAAAAAGATAGAAACGTTCAAGATCCAGTTAAAATAGTTTAGGTTGTTGTGAAATGCGTATATATATATATATTAATATATGTATATCGTATGTATATGTTTGATTATGATATATGTGTTTTTTCTTCTTTGGAAGGTGCTAGAACTTCAGATAAAACCATGATGTGTGGCAGGATATCTACAGCAGTCCCAGAGCATTGGTCGCAGATAGTATGGAGGACAAGTTGAAGTGAGTACACCGACTCGGGCAGTTCAACACTTCAATCTCTTGCAATGTGGGGACTATACTACCTGGCTTACTGGGGATTATGATAACCCATAGTAGGGAAACCTATCAACCAACTAGTATAATGAGATGGGATAGGGGTATTTTTAATCGCTCAATGTGAACATGGAATATCCGATAATGAAACATGGTTTGCTTGAAATTCCACCATTGATGGTTGTCCCATCTATAAAAAACACCTCCATTGATATATATATATAGGGATTTACAATTGCCAGCTTTGATTGCTGGAGGGTATATGAGATGTACTAACCAGCTATAGGTGTTTTTCTTTATCAGCAGAGTATAATTGGCCATGAGTATATACCACGTGTGGTTGCTGGTTTCAATACATAGAATATAGACTCCCAGCAAAGACACGTAACATCACATACATGTAGTAACATATATTGCTGGTATTCATATTTATAAAATATGATATATATGATATATATATATATATGTATATAGATATGATATATGATATATAATAATATATATATTATATATATACATATGCGCATAATTACACGATTCCTGCAACCCATCAAGACTAAGATGCATGGTCTATAATTACGCTGATAGGAAATGAGCTCAGGAAATGCTGATGATGTTCGATTTGCCCTTGGGAAGCTGAAGATTACAGCATAATTGTTCTAGGGCATGATTAGCCATGTGTTTTCGAGGTTTCCTCAAGATGAGGCGTCCATTGGCGCATCTAACCCCCGGTCAAATAGCCGGTCAAATATATTGGGGGACAATGATAACAAGTGTTTGGAATTGTGAATCACATTTTCATATTGTTTTCATTGTGAGTTTGGACATGTCTAACATTTTCATATTGTGAAATCATGTTTTTTTCTTTTAGACAACCAGTATCTCCAAAAATCTCCATTCACAATCAGTATATCCCCATGAAAAAACCATGGAAACCATGTAGATTTTCAGGAAATCATCAGTAGATCCCCCATGGAAATCTCTCCAGAAATCCCGGCCGTCCAGGTCCGTGACCTCAGTGCCATCTGCAGCAAGGAGGTGAAAGGATCCAGGACGACATCGTCGCGCATCGAAAGTTTGGGAAATCTGAGTCGAAATCTGGGTATGGATCAATACCTATAGATACATTTTTAGTGGGATGAACATCCATTTACCAGCTATTTTGGGGTTCACTAGGTACCAGGGTTTTGACCCATCCCCAAATCTGAAAATCTGCTTGGTGACTGTCGAAATCTGAAAATCTGAGGGAAATCTGATTGGAACCGATTTTTTCATGTTCCCCAGCTGGGATGATTAAAAACTCTGACGAAGTCCATCATTTTTCAGAAGGATTGATCCAATCTGAGTCGAGACTTGAAAGTCGCTTTGTGTGTTGATTTGAACACATTCAATTTTCGTTTGTTTCAGTAGCGAAAATGGTGACGTACTTGCAAATACGTCTTATTACCTGATTCGTACGGGTTGATATGTTTGATTTGAGATGGTGAATTATGTCGAGTTTCACCAACCTTTAGGTACTGAAAGTTAGGATGTTTTAGGTACTGGAGGATCTGAAAAAAAAACTGTATATATATATACGTATATACAAAGTGGGGCCCCCTAGATAGCCAAGTTGGTTTATAACTCCAATAACTATGGTTTATGGTACCTATAACTATAGTTAATGAAACCATCTTATAACTGGGGGGCCACACCTTGTATATATATACAATGTGAGGCCCCCGTTCGATATCTAAGTTGGTGAACATAACTCCAATGTCACGAACTAGTTTATGGTACGCAAATAACGAACTAGTTACTGGGGCTTAATTGTTAACCAACGTTCACATCACGTTTGGGGGGCCTCACTACTTGTAACCCATATATAGTCGATATTTTCCAGTCATGTTTCTATGTCCAATTGGGATAATATGAAAAAATGTATATGTTTTGTCCATTTCATTGGATATATATAAAATAACTATGGAAAATCACCATGTTTAATGGGAAAACCCACTATAACTGGCCATTTTCAATAGCTATGGATATATCTTTTTGACCATGGGATGCGACCCGATGATTTTCGGAGGATGCGGCCCTGAGAGATCTCTCCAAGGTGCCGCTGTGAAGAATTTCGGTCGGAGGAGTTCGAATGGTGGAAAAATGGGTGTTTTATTGGGAGATTGATATGGAAAATGGAGGTTTCAATGGGAAAACCATAGGAAAACGATAGGAAAACCATAGGAAAACCATAGGAAAATGGAGGTTTACCCTCTAGTAATTTAACATAGCGAACTGGAAAGATCCACCATTTTTCATGGGAAAATCCACTATTTCTATGTGGTATTTTCAATAGCTATGTTAGTCATTACCAGAGGGTATGTATGAAACACCATGAATCATTGTTTATGGTTTTTTCATGATTGCTTAATGATTGTTTAATGATTGTTTAATTGTTTAATGGTGTTATATTTATGAATAACCATGGGTGCCCATCAGATCCATCAGGGACCAGGAGATTAACCACCTGGTTGGTGGTTGAAAAAACATCTGGTTATTGGTAATGGTAGTTTCACCAAGTAATATTAATAGACATCATTAATGGTTATTCGTAATGGTAGTTTTATCCCATTGGTAGTCTGGTTGGTGGTCTCAAACATGACTGGATTATTTTCCATTTCATAAAAAAAAGATGTCATCCGAAACCCATTGACTTTCCTCACTCCATCATTTTTCAAGAATGGTGAAATTGCACCACCAAGCAGATTCTTATCATCCACTCATTGGTGAAATCCCCAAGTTTCATGATGAAATTTCCTTGGATCCTATGGCCGTCAGGGCGCCGGCCGAAGGGGCCAACTTCCGATCTGAATGAAATTCAGATCTGCGTCCCCCATGGGATCTGGGTCAGTGGGTAAATCTAGGTCAACCAACTGGATGTGTAGAATATCATGGAATATCATGGAATATCTACGTTCATAGAATTATCATTGCAATATCCTATATCAATCCTTGAATATTTTGCGATAAATGTCGGAATCTCATGGAAAACAACTACGTTCACCAGCTAAGAATTCAATTTCTTGCAGGGTATCTAAGCTTGGCAATGACATCATAGGGACCTCAGTGACCGGAAAAAAGCCCAGATGCGACAGTTGATTGAAGTGGTTGGACCATGAATGACCTCAATGGGTCAATTTCTCGGATCCGGAATTTCAATTACCCGGCCTAGCAAACATACAAAAAACGATGGAAAATCACCATTTTTAATGGGTATATCAACTATAAATGTATAAATGACCATTTTTCGTAGCTTTTTGTATGTTTACCAGAGGGTAGGATTGAACATCATACATCAACCAGATGTCTAGTCAGATTGAGGTGGATCCTATGGTTTATGGACATCTCTGACTAGATAATGGAGCATACCACAACTTACCACAACTGTGCCTAGTTTCCTGGTGGAGGGAACTAAGGAGCGAGAAAAGTGGGGAAGATTTAAGGAGTGTCCAAATGAGAAACGCACACCACTAGGTCACAAATTGAGCTACGAATTGAGTTTCCGGGACCAAGTGGTGTAGATCCCATAGGATCCATGGTGCTGCTATATATGGTAACATGGATCCCATCAATATACCCCCTTTATGTTAGCATTTTTCTCCCAGCACCATGGATCCGTCATGGGGATGTACATGGCCAAGTTATATGCATGGTGTGTACTCCCGTCAGGGGTTAATTGCCTCATCAATCCATTAGCATTAAGATATCCCCATGGTTTTCCGGATGGATTCCCGTTAGATGGGATAGATTGGTTTGACCATGGAAAGCAAGATGGAGCATCAGAAAAAGGCTGGTGTAATAGAGATACTGTATACCCTCTGGTAAACTAACATAGCTATTGAAAATGGCAATTTATAGTGAGTTTTCCCATTAAAATGGTGATTTTCCATAGTTTTTTGTATGTTTACCAGAGGGTAAACCCTGAGGAATTTAGAGTGGCTGTATACCTGTTTTAGTGAAACTGCCGAGCTCTTTTTTTGAAGCAAGTTTGTTCAGGGCATACGTAAAATGAAAAGAAAAAATCCCCGGGTTTGGAGTCCTGGCTCCAGTGGATGTGGTCACCATAAAAATATTTCACAATTAAAATTCTGGACATGATCTGCGTGTAAATGATGATATCAACCAAAATCGACAAAGAATCATCTGTAACATGGGGGTAAATAGGGCTGTCATTGCTTCGGATGCTATTCTGACTTGAGTGAAATCTTGTGGATGACTTTAAAAAATCCAAAAAACGTTTGTACATTTCTATAGGTGATATATGGTGATATATTGGATTGTAGCCATGTGAGGCCCCCCAGTTATAAGTTGGTTTATAAGCCCCAGTAACTATAGTTATAAGTACCATAAACCATAGTTATTGGAGTTATAAACCAACTTATATAGATATCTTGGGGGCCTCACATTGTAGCCATGTACATTGATTATTTTCGGGAGGCTTGACTGGATCGATCTAGCGTTTCCGAAGAAGAAATGCTGAAATATGCTGAAATCCCATGGTGGATATGTGTCTCGATTCACAATCCAGCCGTTTCACCCTGTGGATTCCACGTCTTTCGTCGCCGTGTGAAAAAGACGCACACAAATTACTAGTGGTCATTGGGAGGATTGAAGTGTATTTAACCGAAAGATCTTCAGGTTCTGCCGGTTCTGCCATTGTTTTTCTCCGATGAAATAAAGGGTTTGCTGCTTGAAGAATTAGGGGAAACATCCTCCACTGGTAAATCATGATTTTCCCCACTTAACTGACCATGTTGTGCTGGTATACCCCAATTTTCAGACCCGAAAATTGTGGGAAAAACCATGGTAGTTGCACCCCTAAAGCCAGCCAGAAAAGGAGGTGTAGGTCACAACCAGCTGGGAAAATGTGAACATTTGTTGGGATGTCCATTTGTTGGGATGGCCGCAGGGGCCTCAAAGTTTTTGGACCTCTAAATACCGCACTTGTCGGCCCACAGAAGTCTGAAGCCGATCTCACTTGTAGTGGTACTCCTTTTTCCGATCATATATGAAATACCCTTAATCATTCTATATGGGACCAAGAACTGATACATCATGGAAATCGAAGGTTAGCTTCAACCAATTAGGCCAAACGCGGATTGGGATTCAACCAATGTCACCTTTATCCCCGACTTCCAATGGGCGAGCCGACACGTCATTGGGATGATCATAACATGGTGATGTACCCTTTGGTAAACTAACATAGCTATGGAAAATCACCATTTTTAATAGGTAAAGCAACTTACAAATGGCCATTTTCAATAGCCCTACTTAGTTACCACAGGGAAACTGCAAATTGGGATTTACCCTCTGGTAATTTGTTACATAGCTATTGAAAATGGCCCACTAGTTCGTTGATTTACCTATTAAAAATGGTGATTTTCCATAGCTATGTTAGTTTACCAGAGGGTAGATTATGGTAGTAAGATTGATCAATTGCTGGTCTTAACATATGGCAAGATTCATTACTGTAACATTCATTGGGTTTAATATAGTCATATTTAATTACTATGTCATAGTGTTTCTTATAACATGTGGGGATAGCATATGGTTAACATGATCAATACAATATAACTACGTACTATATTCCTATCATTGTGCGGGTTAACGAACTGTTTGCCATGACTTTTCTTGCGCTCGATTGATCGAGTTGTCCGTCGGATTTGCCGAACTGTTCAGGTTAGCGAGGAATGTTATAATTGATCATCATGTTACCCTCTGGTAATTTGTTACATAGCTATTGAAAATGGTGATTTATATTGGATTTACCCATTGAAAACGAGGATTTTCCATAGTTATATCAATTTACCAGAGGGTAATGTTATAGCAGAATGATGGGTTTGATGATGTTCACAAAGCCAGAATCTATCAGTCATCATCAATGGGTTTATGAATATTTTGATTGAACCAGAATGACTCACAGAGTTGTCTGCCAGAGGCAGACGGGTCAGAAAGGTTCCAAGCATGACGAATGGCTTTGCACTTGTGATATATCGCTTAAGCTGATTGACTTTTCATGAGAACTCTAGACCATCAATAGAGTGACGATGAATTTCTACCTGTTCAACATCCAAGTTGGATCATGTTGCACAGTTCAGACGTTTCCCAAGGCTATCCTAAGGCTTTTCTGTTTTGTTCAGCCCCCGGACTCTTTGGACCGGCCGCAAGCTCGATGAGCGAAGTGGAGGCGGAAACTGGGATCAATGGGAGATGGTTCTGAATCCATCAAGCAGACTTACCATCTGGTTATGACTGACATAGCCATGGAAAATCCACCATTTTTAATAGGTAAACCATCTATTTCTATGGGCCATCTATACCATGGCTATGTTAAATAACCAGATGGTAATCACCAAATCATATCAACTAATCCCGTCCCCAATCTATGGTCTGATATCTATATATCTATGGTATTTAATATGAATGAAATATTTTGTTCAATCAATATTTAATCACCAAATCATATCAAATCAGATATTAAAACTCCAATCTATGGTCCTATGTGCTAGTCGCGGTTCTTATTCCCTACATCCACCATCGTTTCGGTGTTTAATAGGAAGGGAATCATTGGAACGCCAAGAGGATAGGCCCTCTTGATCAGAGCAACACCCAAAGGAGCGGCTTCTAAACCAGTTGTTGAGTGGTTCATGAAGGGGATTATGCTAAGATATGCTAAGTAGATCTAAGTTGATCTAAGTTTTTTTTTTTTCCGGGCTTGCAATCATTCACCATGGGAATACGATTTACCAACCCATATTTTTTTTTTTATGTGAAGGTCTCTGGAAGGTAAGGGGAAATGTTCATGGCTGGAATGTTGGTCACGCTTGGGAAGCCAATGAAGTGCATGGAAATGGGGATGCATGAAGACATGTGAAGATTGATGGATACCCATGGTATCCCAAAAATGACAAAGGATGAATATTACCCTCTGGTTATTTAACATAGCTATGGAAAATCACCATTTTTCATGGGAAAATTCACTATAAATGGTCATTTTCAATAGCTATGTAACAAATTACCAGAGGGTAATGATGAGTTAATCTCCCAAGGTGGCATGGGTCCTTTTTTCAGATTTCTGATGGAATTTTTCATCCAGGCACGTTAAGGTGTTCACCCCCAAATGGATCATATCGTGGCAGCAAAACATGATACCCGGCCTGGTAATTTGTTACATAGCTATTGAAAATGGCCATAGAAATAGTGGATTTTCCCATAAAAAATGGTGATTTTCCATAGTTATGTGAAAGTTTACCAGAGGGTACTATAGGTTGAGAGACGCTTAAATAAAACATGCCTGTAAAGAGACATTTACCAACCTCCAACAAGCTTTGTTGCACTATCAAACCCTCTACCATTTCTTCTGCTTTTGACATTCCCGAAAATCAAGCACTCAAAAAAGCTGCAAAACACTCGCTGGAATTTGCTGATATCACAACTGAAATTGATGTCAACAAACATAGACCCTGAAAACTGATACTGGGGACCATCAAACACGGCTGGAAAGTCCATGAAAGTCCCCCATGTGTAGATGATTTTCCCAGCTATAAAACCTGCTACCCGGGATCTCCCATTTTTCGGACAGTTTTGTTGAACCACGACCGAAAAACACTGGACTGTGGCAGGCTGGCGGTTGTCGCTGGCTTTTCACGAAAGAGGCGCCTCGTGACTGGTAGCCCATGGGGGTAAGCTACGATGTGAGGCCCCCCAGTGATGTTTGTTGGTTAACAAAAGCCCCAGTAACTATAGTTATCTGCGTACCATAAACCATAGTGACATTGGAGTTATGTTCACCAACTTAGATATCTTGGGGGCCGCACATTTTATGTACTGTAAAATGGTCCATCTATGGATGCGAAAAACCAATGACAGTGGCGATTGTTCAATAGCTCTGTTGGGAAAATTGCCAGAGGATATGGAAAATTGCCACGGAAACTCGCTGGGAAAACCAATGTAGACCAGTTTCAGATGCCATGTCCAGAAGATCGTCCTAGAGGCAGTTGTGGGGTAAGGCTCTGGCAGCGGCTGAGAGGACGGACTTCTGAAATCTAACATGGAACTCAAAGAAAACAAAAGATCATGGTGCTCAATCATTTCACTTGCCAACCCAAGTGTTTACATGTGTTCATCGGGCTTCCACATTCGTTGTGATTTAAAATGTAAAGGGCGGCATGGAAAAATGGCGCGCCATGCCCAAACGTACTCTTCCTGTCAGAGGAAATATATTCCCTTCCCTCTTGCATACTAGAAAAAACACAGGAAAAACAAAGACCTGGTGGAATGTATTGGAGGTTTAGCCGCAAAGTTGGTTGAAACCACCTGATCAACCTTTTTAGGGGTGGCAACCCCCATGTTTCTAGCAGCCTGGTGTTCATTCTTGGGGCTCATCTCCTGAAAGTAGATCATTTTCAATCGGAATCAAGGTAGGCAGCCATGGATTTCCATATGTGTTGGATATGTTTTGAATGTGTTCCTCTGGAAATGAGGGAACAACTATGACTATATCATCATTCTGCCAATCAAAATTGCTATCAATTGGGGGCTAAATTACATACCCAACATGTCATATTGTTGGTTATATCCCCCGGAAGATACCTGTTGATGTTCACCATGCTGTCAGGATTGTATACCCATTTGAGGGATGGTCATCACTCCATGTTCATAGGGTTTACCCATTAAACATAGTGAATTTCCATAGTTATGTTAGTTTACTAGAGGGTTTATACATGTTTATACCCATCACCGTAATCTATATCCCATCTTTTGATCACCCAAAACATCCATTGGAAGCTGCAAATTGCAGCGCTCGGTTCTGCTGGGGAAGGCCTTAGAACATGCACAAGAAGCTGCACATGAGCGAGCATCACAGGCGTTTTTTTTTTTTTTCGGATTTCCGGATTTCTGACTTCGGGCTGTTCTCCAAAGAAATTGGGTGTAGGGCTAGAGCAAATCCTGGAAGAAAATGGGCGGAAAATCCCATCAGTTTGGCTGGAGGAACATCACTGGTTGGTGGTTTCAAACATGACTTTTATTGTCCATTTCATATATGGGATATCATCCGAAACCCTTTGACTTTCATATTTTTCAAGATGGTTAAAACCATCAACCAGCTTCCCCAATGGTCTCCCCAGGCTTGGCCCCAGTCTCGATGTTTTCGCACGTTTTTTTTTTGCCACGGATGGTCAGTAGGTTAGTGCCGAGTTTTTTCCTTGACTTTACTGAAATAGAGAGAAACCATGGATGTTTTTTTTAATGGGAAAATCCCTACTCAAATGGATGAGAACTACCCCCATTGAAATGAAAACCTCCAAGGGGATTAACCCTAATTATCTTACTGAAAAAAAAAGCAGGGATATAACCGACGTAGGATCCGCGCATATTCCCCCCTTTTGAAAGGTGTGATTTTTGAGTCACCCATGTTGCGAATGGATAAAAAACAAAGTCAAGTTTGGAGGTGTCAAATTGCAAAAATGATTGATGAACTAGATGAATTCGAGTTTGCGACATCAAGGCTAGTCATAGATGTTCTTGAGTGAAAAGTGATTTTTATGGTTTTTGTTCAGGGAGATTGATGATAAATCGGGTCCATATTTCAGCTGGACAGACTCCAGCCAGGTGTTGCGCGATGTGTGAGAATGAGGGGTGCATCTGAAAATCCAATGATTTATATATCAGTATCTTCTCATGAGTTTGCCATTGTTTGGATACCACCAGTTGTCTTTTTTTGTTGGTTTAAAGTTTCTGAAAAAGTGTTTCTTTTTATATAATCATTTATATTTTCCTAATCCCACATGCAAAACTGTGCCATTTTTGGGGTAAATGTAGGTGTGCATATTCCAGCACCATGGAGCATCTGGGAATGGGAACTCCACAAAATTTGGTGTGCCGTGATTTTATTTTGAGCAGCCGAAAACTGAAGATCTTTTTGGATCTTTTTGGACACCTGGATCCCATTGAAACCATGTGCCCGGCACCAATCCACATTGTTTTGGCACGTGCTGGTGATGATGGTGTCCTCCGATTTTGTTTCTTGGTGTTACGTTAAAACATGTTAAAACACCATGAAATCATATATGAGTTCTCTAAATCCCTTCTAATGTTAATTAATGTTCAACAGTCCCCAGAGTCCCTATGGTTCACATTGTATGAATCTCAATATAAGGGACATAAACCATTAAAAACATATGAAATCTAAATCCCTATAGGATCATATCATGGGTATGTTAGGGCGATGGGAACATGTTCAAAACAATCGACCAAGAAAACCCCATCGGATTCACTGGAAAGATCCACCATAGCCAATAGCTGGGTAAAGAAAAACTATTTCGACTGGGCCATGGCTTCAAGTTCGCAAACTGTAACAAAGGATCCAGAGGGTATATCATCATATATCCCATTAAATCCCATTAAATGCCATTGAATCACCATAGGATTTCATCCATAAACGTTTACCGGGCCGAGTACTGAGTGAGTTCTCATCAGGGATTGACCGTCATGTTCCATCATAGGATAGGTAAAACTCAGTTGAGTTAGATAGTTAGATAGATTAGATAGATAAGATAGATAACGATAACATAGATTAGATAGATTAGATAGATAAGATAGATAACATAGATAACATATCTATCTATCTTATCTATGAAACCCACTTTCCGCAAGGCCCTCCGGGACCGCCGGGTGCTGGCCAAGCCACTGACTTTGTCGCAGGAGCGCGGCGCGCTCGGTTGGGATTCGGGAGTCCAGGATGGCAGCGACATGATTCCAGGAGGATGTTTGGCGATGTCAAATACCCGGCCTGGTAAACATACAAAAAACTATGGAAAGATCCACCATTTTTAATGGGTAAATCCACTATTTCGATGGCCATGTTCAATAGCTTTTTGTAAGTTTACCAGAGGGTATTCGTGTTTGCCCAGATTGTCAAAAAAATAACATTGGTGAATATGTTTAAGATGTTGATGAACCATGAGAACCATGGATCACGGGGGTAGCTTACGAACTATACTCAGCAGAGCCAAAGATGTCCCTTCCTATGTTTTATGAGCCCCAAGGGCGATCATTCGCCAGGATGGCTTAAAAACCAGCCGGATCACATGATGATTTTCTGGTTTGGATGGAGTTGCTCAGGAAACCATGGTTTTTACCATAAGTCTTGGAAAAAATCTGATACATGTGGGTGTCTGAGAATGAGTAGACCACCAAAACTTTGATTTTCAAAGGGGAAACCATGACAAACCATTGGATAGACTTGGGCACCTAAAATTTTCGCACTATTGTTGGGGTATACCTAGTTTTCATACACCCAGGGAGGTTCACATTTCTGGATGAATTAAGATTTTCTATATTCCATTATACTGCCCGGTACATGCCGGGGCAGAAGTTTCGAACATGGGAGATGACCATGACTATAAGAAATCAATGGCCTATAGGCACGTTTTTGAGATGCAGAAGCCATGAGCGGTTGACGTTGTGAGGTGCATGACGAATGAGCAAATGGTGGTTGAGATACCAATGAAATGACATGAACGAATGAACCAATGAAACGTTGAACCAACGAATCCATGAATCACCAGTTGATCAGCTATAAATCCCACTAGATCACAATTTTTATTGGTTAAATTCATCTTCTCCTATAGTTTTCAATGGTTTTCCGATGTTTTTCCTCTGGTTTTTGGTGACCCAAAACGATGTCGAAAAACGCCTGGGCTTTGACCTCGCCAGCGATTTTTCCCAGGGCTCGCAGCTGGTGGTGTTCTACGCGCAGAAACTGCCGGAACTCTGTGGCCTGGTTGAGTGCTTTTTGGGGGATGGCCATACTACCCGGCCTGGTTATGACTAACATTTATTGGGATTTAATGGTGATTTATTGGGATTTAATTGTGATTTATGGTGATTTAATGGTGATTTATTGGGATTTAATGGTGATTTATGGTGATTTAATGGTGATTTATTGGGATTTAATTGTGATTTAT
>Ga0126342_10003657_pt1 | contig 25611 bp, 16 predicted proteins | sample Cyp1metagenome_FD_92528 | JGI IMG/M metagenome (GOLD analysis project Ga0126342, IMG submission 92528) | Coral microbial communities from Lord Howe Island, Old Settlement Bay, Australia - Cyphastrea 1 metagenome | ecosystem: Host-associated > Invertebrates > Cnidaria > Coral ... | reverse complement strand
TGTATAGCTTATATTTCATCACACTCCAAAGGTCCGGAACAAGAACAGTTACGAAGCCCCTTCGTTCCATACGTCCGGAACACCGCGGAACGTTCCATACACAATTTTGACTCACAGCCATATTTATATATATATATATAGAACTTGTGAGACGTCCACGTTCGGTTTTTTTTGCACGTCCACAAATGATTTTTGAAAACGGTGGTGGCACAAATTCAAGTAGTAAATTTTAAGAACAATAAAAATAAACAGGACAAGCGAACAAAGACAAGGAACATTTTGTTAAAGATAGCGAAGAACAAAACTAACAGTTTTCAAAATAAATGGCAATGCGAAGCCGCCGGGTGGCCCTCACCAAGTCAGTTTTTTTTTTTCCGACCTATACTTTTTTATATTTTGACATTCTACTCGCCATTACTTATGACATATGTTTTTTGCAGTTTTTCGGACATTCTATCTGGCATTCTGTTTGTATTCGTTTGTTATATTTCCTGACACCCTATTGCCGAAAAGTATGTTGGAAAATCATATTGAACGGGTTTGTTTGTTTGTTTGATTGTTTGTTTGTTTGGTTTTTGATTGTAGTCCTATCTCGTCAATAATAGCGAATGATAAACTTTGATGAGTCACAAGTATTTATTCATGAAACATATTGGGCCATCAAGTAACAGTTTGACCGGAAATTTGCTGCAGAAAATCAACCTGTCTCAGCTCTGAGGATGGAAGCGATTCTGTTGAAATTGGAGGAATCCCATCGTCAACATCAAGTCACCTTGTTGCAAGTCCTGCAGATCGTCCAAAATTTGCAACAAGGCTCTCTGAGTTCAGCACCTCGTCGCATATAGTCGTTGGTACGGATTTTTTTCATTTGTTTTCATGGTTTAAAATTGGAGCCTTCACAGTTTTAGCCATCATGACAATGACTGCTGATGGACCATGATGGCTAGCAGTTGATCATGGACATTTGCAAGGCTGCTTTTACAATGGTAACCGGAACAAAACATGTCTGTCCGACAAACTACCTTCACTGGTTGGTGGTTTGGAACATTTTCTATTTTTGCATATATTGGGGATAATCATCCGGACTGACTTTCATATTTTTCAGAGGGGTAGGTATACCACCAGCCAGTTCAGAATGGTTGCCCATGTTTTTATTTCTTCCTAGCGATGCTGTATTTTTTCCGTCTGGAGGTGACCTTGTTGATGGTTGCTGGGTGGTACTCGTATCCTCAATTATTTGGCATCTTGCCATTTGCACGCTTGCGCAATATTCGGGGGCTAAAATGTTTGATTAGATCCTTGATATGGTTCGTAAAGATTCAGTTTTCCTGCGCATTTTCTTTAGGTGATTGGGAAAATTATATGGTCAACCGTTCACACCTGGGATGGCACCAACTCTGCCAGCGGTGCTAAGGGAGCGCCGTCACGACATGCAAACCCAAAGCACAGCGACCCGTCGCCGCACGTCACCTCTTCGAACCTCACGAAGTCTTCTGGACGCCATTCTGTGAAGAAGAAGCTTGTTTGAAGATATGGGGGTGCATAGGTGTCCTTTTCCCAATGGTTGGTTGATTAATGGAGGGGTTTGTTTACCCCTTTAACGACAGGTAAATGATGATAGATGGTATACCAAACCCTGGTACCCTCTGGTAATTTGTTACAGTTTGCTATTGAAAATGCTATTTATAGTGAGTTTTCCCATCAAAAATGGTGACTTCCCACAGTTATGTTAGTTTACCAATGTTTACCAGACCGTATGGGGGGTGTCCATAAAATGGAGTACATGGAGTACCCCAATAGCTGGATGGTTTATAATGGAAAATACCATTAAATTGGATTATTTGGGGGTACCCCTATTTCAGGAAACAACCATATAAGTGGAAGATACAGTGGATGGAAGAAATCCTGCACCAGTTGGTTTATCCCACTATAGTCCCACTGTTTGCAATTTTTGTTAACCTTTACCATTAGTTACCAAGTGGTGCAGGATTCCTTCCATCCACAGCATGTCAATGAAACAATTTCATAAACCATCCCCCACATCAAAATAAATGGATGGTATAAACCCTCAAACATGGGGTGCTTTATTCTTGTTTTGCCCACATTATAGGGATATATAGGGTGATACAGGGACCAAAACCTATGAAATGCCATTTTTGCTGGGATGAAGATCTACAAACATTGGTTATTGGAGGGGTAAACGCAGTAGCCATGGGACCGAGGTCCATGGCATCTTTTTTTGGGGCACCCTTTGGCCAGCAATGAAAAGTCCTTGATGGATGGAGATTCAAATAGGAACTGGTTGGTGGTTTGGAACATGATGATGATGATGATGATGATGGTGAATAATGGTTAACAATGGTTAATACTGGTTAATGATGGTTAATAATGGTTAATGATGGTTAATAATGGTTAATGATTGTTAATAATGGTTAATGATGGTTGATGATGGGATTAATAATGGGATTATCTGCTTGGTGGTTTGGAACCATTGATTTTGATGACTTCCCATCTATTGGGAATTTCATCATCCCAACTGACTTTCATATTTTTCAAAGGGGTATACCACCAACCAGAAATTAAATAGACGGCCAATTTTCAATTGCAACGTTTTATTGCCAGAGGGTAAGTCATTCACAAAGGGCGGCCTTTGACTGAAAATTGTGAAATTATTCGAGCGTATTCCAATGTTTTCATGATTCCCTTCCCATGTTCGTTGGCGTCGTTGTCTTGATTGATTGGGCCGCACAATTTTGTGGGATCAGTTTGTGTATCCGCATTTGTCTTATGTCGAATTTTGCATCCAAACGCATCATCTCGCTTCAGCATGTAAAACGTTTGTCCTCAATGACATCAACATGTTTAGGTACTCATTTTTTGCAGTGGGTAGCATTTGCTTGTTGTCTTTGTCACTTTCCAATTTGATGGTTGAAATCCAACCGGTTTTTGGATGGTTGGGCCGGTGTGCATGTTGGCACGGTTTCTTTCTGTGTACTGGTTGACAGAGGTGTCCTCAAAGGTGTTGAGTTGCTGTACTATTCATGCTGCGTTGACAATTGCTGAGCCCACCATCCAATCTGGTTGGTGGTTTGGAACATGAATTTTATTTTTCCATATGGCTCTGTCTTTTTTTAATGCGTGCAGATTTTAGCAAAGGCAGGATGTTCGAGTTGTGCGAATCATACCCCCGAATCATACCCATGTATTGGGAATAATGATCCCATTTGGCCTTCATATTTTTCAGAGGGGAGTCCACCAACCAGCAATCATTGGTTTTTCGATTTTTGCTGGTCGCTGCCAGGAGGTCCCTCCCTACATCTTCTGCTTCGTTGACACCGGGCATGCCCAGAGGCATCCCCAGCATGCTGGAAATGGATAGCGCGGTGCTGCGAGAGCTCGGCGCACTGTACGTTGCTTGGAGGATAGAAATAACCTTGGATTGGTAGTTTAATGCTTTAGTTGTTTGCTATAAGCGGAAACTAACCAGAACCAACAATTTTTTGTGGATTATCCAAAATTGCCCATGGAATAGTGACTCCACACGAAATATATGAAATAATTCCAGTGGTGTAGAAATGTGAGGTCGTTGCAAAAATTATTTGGAACCCACGGTGCCAACGCTCATTTTCAGGGGAACAAGTACGCAGCCTGATGAATTATGATGACATTGATCCAGTTTGCTATTAGTTGTTTTATTCCAGAATTTCCCATTAAACACCATGAAGATTTCCCTCTGAATGTGGGAAACACTTCAAAACCAAACCCGCAAGCCTAGGATTCGCAGCAGATTTATGACACACAAGGGAGTCCAAGCATTCATACCCTGGGTTCAGCGGATGGGATGGCCATTGTCCCAATGCCGCGGCCCAAACACTTCCTCAGCGAGGACGGCTTTGCACCGTAATGAGTTGGCAATTTCACACAGGATGGTGCCCCCCCCAGTTATGAGTTGGTTAATATATAAACCCCTTCAACTATAGTTAAATCTACTATAAACCACAGTTAAACCACTTATAAGGCAACTTAGCTATCTTGGGGGCCACATCCTGCAGGGGACAATTGAGGAACATTATGATTTCCGGGGTGGCCTAATTTTGGACCAAACCATCCAGCATGTTGTAGTGATTTGTGCGAAAAAAATGTCAACCGACTGGTGAAGGGCAAGTGGTTGTCTTGAGAATGCCCAGTTTTTTTAAGCATCTTAAGTCTTAAGTATTGCAAGCCATATTTGTCTTAAAAAACGGCACTGGATATGTGTGGTTGCCGAAATTTAGGCTGGAGATTTGGGTAAAAACTTTGGGGATTGAGAAATGCGTCATGAAACATCATACACAATGTTGTTCTACTCGGGTACCGTGAAAAAAGTGTTCCCTGGCAGCCAGGACGATTCGCCCAATTTACCCAACATGATACAGGAAGACCGGCGACATCTGGGAATCCCACAGCGGAATCGTGGATCTCAAATGCACTCCATCAGCAAGAGTGCACAGGCGTGCCGCGTCGCCGGAAACGGTTTCGGTCACAGAAACCGTTCAAGGTGGTGCCCCCGTTCGGAATCGCGTTCAGTTGGTGAACATAACTCCAATAACTAGGGTTTATGGGGGTTATATTTATAATTATTTATAGTTGATGGGGATTATAAACCAACTTATAACTGGGGGGGCACCACCTTGTTGGTTGGGCAGTTTCCGGCTGGCCATAACAGACAAGGAAAGCATGCGAAAGAACATGCGACAACTCAAAAAACGTTTCTTTTAGTTAAGTTTCTTTCAGGGTGTAAAAATTTTGCTGCAGTTTCCAGGCTTAGAGGACTTGCTTTGCCAAGTTGGGTGTCATGAAATTGTTACTGGTCGTCTCAGATATTCTCAGATCATTGGTTAACTGCTGCGACGTCAAGGGTGCACTTTGAGCCTTGAACGGTTCATGAGATGACCATGCACCCACGGTTTCATAGCTGGTACTCATGTCAAGCCGAACACATCGCTCAGAATTCCCAAACGGTTATGCATATGCCGTGTAAGGGTGACAGCCCCAAGCAGAAGACGTGCACACTGCGCTACACTACACCACACTACATCTACAAACGCAACTACCACTACAACTACACTACGCGACACTACACTAATTACATTACACTACACTAATTACATTGTATTACACTACACTACACTACGATAGAATACAACTACAACTACAGTACATTACACCACACTACACTACACTAAATGCATTACACTACACTGCGCTACACTACACTTCACTCCACCACACTACACTCCACTCCAACACACTACACTACACTACATTAGCACACTACACTACACTACATTCAATGACACTACACTACACTACACTACACTAACTACAGCTACAACTACAACTCCAGCTACAGTACATAACACTATCACTACACTACATTACGCTACGCTACACTAATTAGATTACACTACACTACACTGCACTACACCACACCACACTACACCACACCACACTGCACCACACCACACTACACTACACTAATTACATTACACTACACTACTCTACGCTACACCGCAAGAAACCACACTACACCACACCACACTACACTACATTACACTAACTACAACTACAGCTACAACTACGCTACTTTACACTACACTACACTAGGCTACGCGCAGCTACACTGCCCTACATTACATTACACTACACTCATTACACCACCGCAAATGCAATTGCAACTGCGCTACACTAATTACACTACACTACAACTACAACTACACCTACAACTACAACTGCACTACACCACACTACATCCAACAGTTGTCGTGAGGTGACCACTGCAGCCACTGCAACCACACCAAAAAACACAACTCCAACCACCTTTCGGTCCATCAGTGGGTTCGCTCTGCCATTCGTGTGTCACAGCAACAACCTCCTATAGCTTTCCTATTTTTGAAACTTCTGCCACCGCCTTGCGCGGTACTACTGGTATATAATTTAAACTTCCTCTAACCCCCGAAAACCTGCATTGAAATGCTGTCAGATTGAATGCGTCCCCGTGAGAAGGATTAAATCCCCATTTGTTTTTCGTTATTCCCTCTCCAATCTCCCATCATTCCGCACTGCATGTCCTAAAAGGAGCACAAGAATTTTAAATTGAAGAGCTGCGAGTAATTCCATTAAACCCTCCCAAGTACTTACTTTGAATGTTCAGTGCTGACTACACGCCATGGTTTTTAATTTTCTCACCATTGTATATCCCTTTTGAATTCCCTATTCTTCCCTTCCCAGCTGACTTCAACCTGCTCAAAAACCAACTGATGCCCTTTTTCAATTTTTTTTTTTCTTATGACAAGCCATAAGCCTTCAAGCACAACATGTGATTTCCCTATGATTTCGCTGTGAATGCTCATTTGCAGGCCATGATTTTGGAGTCGCATTCCGATTTGTCACCCGCGCTCGCGCCCGAAGAAGACCACCCCCCGTCATCACCAAGTTCAAGGCCCTGGGGCTGGGGATCGCAGTTGGGTCCTTTCAGAAAACCGTCTCAGGAATTGACTTAGGTAAGGTACTAACAATCCTGGTTGGTGGTTTGGAAGTTTGGAACATGAATTTTATTTTTCCATATATTGGGAATCATAATCCCAACTGACTTTCATATTTTTCAGAGGGTTGTTCCAAGTTTTATGTACGTAGATAACCATAGTTTTAAAGGTTCCTTGTCAACAAAAATGGGTGTCATGACGCCATGGTTCTACCCATGTATAACTAACCCCATCTGCACCCCCGAGTAACCTTCCCTCCAATTTATAAAGGCAATGGAATGAGTTGCGGGTTGGAAGGCCACTTTTACAACCTGGACCCGGGGTCAGGGGCAATGATCAGAGTTTATCTTAGCTGGGCACCTCCGGCAAAACGAAAGTCTGCCCATTTCTGATCTGGTTGGCGGTTTGGAACAATTGTTTATTTTTCCATTCAGTTGGGAATAATGATCCCAACTGACTTTCATATTTTTCAGAGGGGTAGGTATACCACCAACCAGTTATGATTGCATCTGCGCGTCCACTCCTGTTGCATATTTCACTGCAGATGGCTTATTGAAGTACATTCTACCCATTAAAACCTAACTGGTTGGTGGTTTCAAACATGTTTTATTTTCCAAAATATCTGAGATAATCCTTCCCATTGACGAACTCATATTTTTCAAAATGGTTAGAATCACTCACCAGCTAGCAGCTAGTACAACAAGACCGTCCCAGGCTGATCACGAACTGTCCCAAGCTCTTGTACTTGCTGATTTTCATCCCCGCATTTTGCCACATTTTCCTGGTGGTGGCCTTTGGCATGCTCTATCCAGCGGCACCCATTGCAGCCGTCAACGCCTTCACACTGGCTCTCCGACCAAGAAATCCCGGGGATTTCCCACACTTAGATTTTTTTGGGCTTAGAAATTGGTGCATTGAACCTTTTCCACTCGTGTCATTTTTTTTTTTTTTTTGTGTGTGTGTGTTTTTGATGGGAAACATTGCTGCATCTGACAGGCTGCGAATGTTTAGCTCTATCGGACAAAGCCAAGGCTTCCCTGATGCTCTATGGTTTGCTGGCCACTACCTGCGTCTTCCTTTTGGGCAATGCGTTAAGGCTTGGCTGCTCAGAAAGGGTTGATACGTACCCTCTGGTTCTATATAGCCATGGAGACTTGCGGTGTTTAATAAGTAAATCATCATAAATCATCTGCCAACCGTCATTTTCCATAGCTATGTTGAATAACCAGATGGTAAATCTATATATATATATATATATCTATTATCATCCAATATATGGGGATGTAGAATGGACACGCCAACGATGATTTAATTGGTGCTTTCAAACATGCCGTTATTTTAACCATACCATTGGGATGATGATACAAACTTATTCTTCACGGTGGTTGAAACCACCAACCAGAATGGGTTTCCTATGTGATGCAGTTTGATGGCCTATCATTATGTTTTGACATTGAAATTGCCATGTTTATGGGAGTCCATTTTCAGAGAAAGCTGAATGAGAATGATCCTATGAGGGCAGATATGTGCTTAAGTGGGATTGTACAAAATGGCTTGGTGAGATCCGGGTAGAATTACTGATCCAACATGTTGGGCACAGAACTGGTCCCATCCGAAGACCATCATGAAACCAAGTCTAGAGGGCTGCTTATTATTGGTGAAAAGAGTTAACAATCATAAAGCCATGAATCCGGTTTCAATCACATTGCCAACTTGCACAAGGGTTTCGGTTGGTGATTTCAAAAAGCTCAACTTTTTGGTGCTCCATCCTGAAAAGGGAATGAAACCTCATCGGATCAGAGATTAGTGTTGATTCTTCAAGCGGAGTGGTGTGCATAAAGCACAGAATGATGCAGAATGATGATCAAATGTTCAAGATTTGCATCGAATATCATCAAACATCAGGAGGCATGGACCATGGACCTACCATGGAATTATCATCACATGTCTGGTCAAAGAATGTACCACCCTTCTTCATCCTTTTTCCCTAATGTAAGACACACTCAATTTCCGACCCTAAATGAAAAGATACGATGCAATCCAGCGTTTGGGCCGTTCAAGGTCCAATGACTTACACCTGGCTACAGCGCGGCTACATGTCTTTGTGTCGGACTTCAAGCTGCGGTGGAACGACATTTGTCGAATTCAAACAGGGACCTCCTGCAAGGTGAGGCCTCATAGTTTCATTGGATTCGTTTAAGGGAAAATTGGAACCGGGAACCCCCATATTTAATGGTAAAAAACAATGGTTTCCTGCAGATTTTCTTTCAAACCAATCCAATGTTAGTTAGCTGTCAGCTAAGTTGATTAATGAGTTTTAAGTAGATGAATTCTATGGATGGTGGTAGATAGGACGAGCACTTGTGCACTTGAAGCATGGCCGTCATTTTGTGTCTCACCATTCAATCGGAGTCACGCATGGCCTGATTTTGGATCCAACACAAGCTGGCATATCTTGTGTTGGCCATGATATTGCTCAGAGGAAGAATTTATAGCATAGCAAGAACATTTCACCTGAGCAATGACTTGCCAAGCTTGCATACCCGGCAAAAAATGACACATTTTTAGGTGCTACGCAGAACAAAACGGATCAACTGCATCTCGATGTTTGTTGATGATCCTCCAAGTTGACACATTTCCAACAGATCGGGCATACCCCAAGAGATCCCGAAAAAAACATGAGTTTCATGAGGTAAACCCATCCCAAAATTGGGGTTTATGGTGGGGTATGGTCCAGTATGGTCCTAGTACTTGCAGTAATTGGGTTGATGAATTACATTGCGTCCTTTTACGGTTGGCGTCCTGGGGATGCTTCATGGCATTGTGTTTGCCACATGTGCCCAGGAAATGTCAGGAAATACACTGTGGCCTGGTGTATCATGCTGCTTCTCTTCACCGCAACGCAATGCACGGAAACGTATTTGGCTGTATCAGAGGATGTGACGACAGAGATCAGAGTTTTCAAGCATGTGATTCAGGCAGGGTTACTAGGTACCCTGCGGTAAACATAAAAAGATGTGGAAAGGGCATTTTCTTTCCAGGAAATAACCTACAAATGTTTGGTTTGCCACATCGTTTTGTATGTTTACGGGGGGGCCACCCTCCTAAAAAGCAACGTGGAACCTCGAAAATGGGGTCCGGAATGCCTACTGGAAATTGCCTATTGTTGTGTCCTGGTCGTTTTCAGGGGTGTAAACCTTTCTTAGGGCTGCAGTTCCATTATGTTCCATGGATATGCGGGTAGCTATATATTGTTGGGGCCCCATGTTCAATGGCCATGACTCAGGAACCGATTGATTGGAGGTACCTACCATATATAAGGCCTATTTAAGGGGATATCCCCACAAAATATGGCCTTATATGGTACAGTACCTCCATTTTAGGATCCTGAAATTCCCATTGACATGTCCTAACTTTTGGGGGTTAAAATCCCGCAGGCACACCCATTAACAAGCAAAACAGCACCCTCAAGCTGGCTACACTGGAGTGTCAGCCGGGGTCCCCGTCCACATAGTCCGGTGTCAACAAAGAGAGCCAACTCAGAAACATGGATCAATTGCTCAAGGGATTAAACAGATATTAAACAGATATATATATATATATATACACATATACACACACATATATATATATATATAGGGCAAGAATTTGGGACATGATCCACTGGATTTGCTGAGCCAGTGATGTTCTCCAATCGTTTCATATTCCGATTGGTGAATCCTAAGTGATGAATTTGCTTGGAATATGTGGGCCATTGGGAAAGAAAAAAAGTGGCGTCCAAGTCATCCCGCTAGTTGATGTCGATTGCACTGGCTGGTGGTTTTACCTTCTGGTAAACTTTCACATAACTGATGGGAAAATCACACTTTTTAATGAAACAATCTACTATAACTATGGCCATCTACTACAAAGCAAACTGTGAAATTGCCGGAGGGTAGTTCTGTTGTGTAGTTTTCATGTAGCATCCATCATGGGTTTTTCTGACCCCCTGAACTGTGACATTTTTCATGTTTTTGTGGCCTCTGGAGATTTTTCACGTGGCCTTGGAGGTGTCAGGAACTTCGGAGGTACCGATTCCATATATTTTGGGCCTATTTTTAAGGGCTAAATTTTAGGGGGATATACCCCACAATTCATATGGCCCAAAATATGGTACTAACATGTACGTTTACGTACCTCCATGTATTGGATCCTGGAGTTCCCATTGATTGCAGGTGTTCTCCATCATCAGTTTCACCGTTTCCAGTGCTGTGGTGCTGCTATCGGCATATCTGCAGAGTCATTTGCTGATTGGACTGGACAAGAGCTTGGATTGCTGGTGCTGCTCCTTGACCACCATAGAAAAGACCATGAATCAACGGGCCATTTCAGGAACCTAAATTGGAGGTACTTACCACACACGTACATATATATATATTATATATATATAAGGCCCATATAAGGCATATGTAAGGGAACATCCCCACACAATATGGCCCAAAATATAGTACAGCACCTCCATTTTAGCCTGAAATTCCCATTGAATGAACACCCAATGATTGATGTCCAATAAATCCGCTATTTCGTTTGGTGGCCCAATACCACCTCCACTCGTATCCTTTGCTGAAAAAGGTCAACGCTCAGAAAAACGTGGGGAAAAAGGTACATCGTTGCCATGGAAAAAGGTTTGGCGCAACCCTGCGCCATAGAATATATTGAAACTACATGAAACTACATGAAGGAAACCTCTAAAAACTAGAAATTCTATCTGTTTTGATGTTACCTTTTGTGGCTTTGCAATGAATATCTAATTCGATCTCAGTGCTGTGATACAATCGGAATGATGCCTGTTGTTGAGCGACAGCCTTAGTTGGGAAATCTACAGGAAGCCCCATCATTCTGCCGTCGATCTCTTCAGGAGACACTCCATTGTGACATTTGTTGGGTTTACCCTCTGGTACACTAACAGTTTGCGAACTGGAAAATCACCATGCTATTTATAGGTAAATCAACTAAAAAAAAAAACTGTGGGCCATGGCTTCCAGTTCGCAAAGTGTTTCACAAATTACCAGAGGGTATGCCATCCCCATTAAATCACCATTAAATCACCATAAAATTACCATAAAATCCATGGAAAATCCCTATGATATCCATTTTCGGGCACCACCTTACGGACCTTGGACCGTCCATTTTCGGTGAGATTCATTGGATTCATTGGATTCCATCCCAACATGTTCCCCACATAACAGTGATCTAATGGGTTTTTATAGTGATTTAATGGGATATTAATGGGATATACCCTCTCATTATTGCACATAGCCATGGTTTGTTGATGGCCCATAGAAAGTTCAATGGTTTACCGAACTTAAAGATGGTTGGATTTTCCAGTTCGCAAACTGTTAGTTTACCAGAGGGTAACTACTGTAACGAAAAAGTGTTTATAAACCAACTTCTACAACAATTCTACTGGCAAAAATGGTTTACTATGGTGTTTGTAACCAGCTACAGTTGCTACGGTTTACTTCTACAGTTACTATGCTTAATGATTTTTTTAATGGTTAACTATTAGCTATGTTTAAAGCCCAAAAAAGGCCACTACCTACAGTTGCTATGATGTTTGTAAACCCACTTCTACAGCATTTCTATTGGCAAAAATCTATTTAAACAAATATATTAAGAACATGTCATATGGTTAACTATACTGGTTGGTGGTTTGGAACATTTTTTTTTGTTCCATAGATTGGAAATAATAATCCCAACTGACTTTCATATTTTTCAGAAAAGTAGGTATACCACCAACCAGTATGTTTAAAAAGCCTTAAATCCTTTGGTAATTTGTTACATAGCTATTGAAAATAGCCATAGAAATAGTTGATTTTCCCATGAATAGCATGGTGATTTTCCCATCCATTGTTTGTTAACGTGTACTCTTAGGCCGGGTAAACAAACTTACCCGAGGTCAGATTGTGGAGCATTTGAACTTCCCCCGCGGCGTCGAAACCTGGAACGCCATGCAAGCGCTGCTGAAATGCGTGGGACGAGAACTGGCCATCAGTTTTCTGGCGATGCAGTTCATGGCATCCATCGGCTTCATGTACTTCCTGGTGACTCAGGAAGCGAAATAAATTGGAGGTACCGATTCCATATATTTTTGGCCTATATATTTCAGGCCTATGTAAAGGAAGATAAGATCCCCACAAAATATGGCCCAAAATATGGTACTAACGTACCTCCGTTTTAGGATCCTGGAGATCTCCCATTGATAGGAAAGCCATCGGAAAATACTGATTTAGCCTTCTGAAGGATGGGGATTTGATGGTTTTTTTTGAACTGGTTTTGAGAGATAAGATTAGCTGAAAGATAGGTCGCTAGGTGAATTGGTGGGAAAATCTACGGAAACAGTATTGAAAAAATTGGTGGTAAAAACAGATTTTCCCCGTAACCAATGCATCGAGATTAATCAACCCCAACGTCACAACGCTGGGTTTATGGTAGATACCCTCTGGGAAAAATTGTGAAACACTTTGCGAACTGGAAGCCATGGCCCATAGTTAAATAGTTGATTTACCGAACTTGGAAAAATGGTGTTTTTCCAGTTAGCTTTTTGTATGTTTACCAGAGGATAAACCTCCATTTATAGATGCTTTACATTGGTTTACCGAACTTAAAAATGGTGTTTTTCCATAGCAAACTAATGTCGAAGTGCTTCGTGATCTTCGTGTTTGACATGATACGCCATGGCGCTATTGGATGAGCTTCGGTTGTTCCCATTCTGTTTAAATTTTGCTGCCATGTTCGCCTTTCAAATCTCAAGTGACTCAACTGTCATGCTTGTATATTGGCTGTGTTTTAGATATGTGGTATGGCCGCCCAAAATGGCAGTCCAAAGGTGAAAATGATAAGTTTCATATAATTGATTGGGAACATCATATATGAAGATATGGTGAAATATGGTGTACTATGGTGTACTATGGTGAAATGATGATTAAGCAATGGATTTAGTGCGACCCCACTTTCAAACACACCGCTTCCCTCCTTTTTTTGCCTAAAAGGTGAGTGGAGTGACGATGGCGTTCCGCACGGGCATAGAGGTTGCACCTTTCCTGGTTGAATCTGGGTGAAACAGGAGCTTCAAAACGTACGGTGGATGGTGGCGAAATCCTGCACCAGTTGAAAACGATGATTTATCCCATTGTAATCCCGTTAATTATTTACAGCGTTTTAGTTCCCAATAGTTGCCAACTGGTGCAGGATGTCGCAACTATCCGCAGTATCACTTTGGTAAAGCTATCATTTCCCTGGAAGATCTGTTTGTTGATAGTAGCTCCGTGGTTTTCTTTTATGTGTTGATAGCGAGGACCTCTGGCAATCCAGTTAGGCAAAGGAAATCCTTCAGTTCTAATATAACTAACTGATTGGTGGTTTGGAGCATGTTTAATTTTCCATATATTAGGAATAATCATCCCAATTGGCTTAAAAAAACAGTTAGAGACTCAAAACAAAATTCTGGCAACCCGAACTGACCAACAACTGATCCCCAGGAAAGCCTGTCCTCTCTGCCCTTGCCTTTCCTTCTGCTGGTTAGCATGCGCGTGACGGCTCATGGAGCTGACTTGACTGAGAAGTGTCGGGCCATGCCGGCTTTTGTGAATCAGAAACTTGGATGCGAAAATCTGGCTGGTGGTTTCAAACATTTTTGGAATTTTCCATAATCGTACTGGTGCTTAGCAGGGAATGAGGGAATGATCCATTGGTCAGTCAGTATTAATCTGGTTGGTGGTTTGGAAAACGTTTTATTTTCCATCATATATGGGATGTCATCCTTCCCATTGACGAACTCATATTTTTCAAGATGGGCACATTGCACCACCAACCAGTTTTCTTGTTTTAAACTCTTCCTTTAAATCACCAGAAAAAAAAACTCGTTCCCGACATCCATTTCACCCACTGCCACACATATTTCCCATATACCGTGGATGGTTGTAAAATCCTACATCACCAAAAGGATGGTTGAAACCCTGTAAATCATGGGATAACCTATCTATCATCATCTATCAACTGGTGCAGGATTTCGCAACCATCCACAGTATTTCCAAATCCACCTTGGCATGGGTACCCCCTGGTAAACTAACATAACTATGGAAAAATCACCATTTTCAATGGGTAAATTCACTCTAAGTGGCAATGTTCAATAGCTATGTTAAATTACCAGATGGTAACACCTTTGGTAAATCTGATGCCATGGAATGCCCGGGATAGCCGCTATAGGTGTCCTCTATGGTTTTTCATCCATGTCACTAGTTCGATGATGTCCTTTACCAACTTAATCTATCACCTTTCTAGGGTTATTTAATGTTATTTCATTGATAAATGGGATATAACCATTAAATCCTATACTGATCCCATACCATCCCCATATTTTCCATATGATCTCAGAGTCGTTTCCATCGTTTTGCCGCTGCCAGAGTTCTCCCATGTTTTCCCATCGATCTATGAGGATTCCGACCCACATCTTGATCGACCTGGATCGTCAATACCTGGTGCACTTCATTGCCGACAGCTCGGCAGGCTTTACCGTGCGAGATGTGAAACTCACGGGAGGTCTTTCTGAAGCAGGTCTACATCTTCGTCGCCATGGTTTCAGGTGAAACATGGTCAAACCCGGGGAAAAAGATGTGAAAACACCTACAACTGGGATATATTAGATGTAGACGTATATATATGTGTGATATTTATATATATATATATGATATGATATATACATATATATATATATAAATATCTCCCTCCTAGTTGCATCCTATTTCTAAGTATGTTGCATCCTATTTCTCAATGTTTTTACACATGGTTATTGATCACTGATGATCCCTGGGACTTTTACATTTGAGGGGATGAAGTGAGTTCCATGAGTTCAGCTCCAAGCTCGACAGATCTGGGATATTTTGGGATATTCACCGGCTCAACAATGATGGTCTTGATGGCTTCTTACCTTCTGGTAAACTAACATAACTATGGAACATCACCATGCTATTCGTCGGTAAATCAACTATTTCGATTGGGCCGTTTTCAAGTTCGCAAAGTGTAAGAACATAGCAGAGAGTAGGTCATGGGTTATCCCTGAGCCACCATGGTTGTTTCAAGGTCCCACTGACTTGAAAAAATCCATCTTGGGGAGATACCCTGTGGTAATTGTTTATATTCAATGGATTGGTTTAAGGGAAAATCTGAACCGGAAACCATAGATTCATAGATTTTCCCATTAAATATGGAGCTTTCCTGCAAATTTTCCCTTAAACCAATCCATTCATATGTAGTTCTGAGAAATTTATATATAGTTCTGGACCAGTGCTGGCCGCCCACAGGTGCCAAAGGCAAAGAGGCCCGCGCACCCATCAATACATAGCTATTGAAAATGGCACATTTATAGTGATGTTCCATAGCTATAGGCTATGTTAGTTTACCAGAGGCTATGTCAATGAACATTCCTGGACATGGACGAGGTAAATCGCTGGATTGGTTGGAACATCTTCACCGGTTTTACCATGGGTAATACTACCATTTCCAGATCATGGGGATTTCCGGTTCCAATTTCCCCCCATCAACCAATGGATGCAATCCAATAAGATGATTAAGACATTTCCTGTAAATTTACCCATTTACCATTTCCAGATCATTGGGATATTCACTTACATAGGCCTGAAAAATAGGCCAAAAATATATGGAATCGGTACCTCCATTTTAGGATCCTGAGATTCCCATTGAACTGAACTCTGATCCTGCGATGATTTTCTGATCATCTCTATGGATCATCTCAATAGGACCTCGCTGGGAATTGAACTCTGGATGGGGATGTGGCCATCTTGGTCTCCAATCCCGGCCTGGGAAACAACGTTTGGGGAAACATGCATTTTTTAATGGGTAAATCAACTAGAAGTCGGAAAATCACGATTTTTTATATGGGTAAATCATGGTAAATCCACTTTCTCAATGTTTACCTTAAAGGGTATCCAATTTTCCAATCCCCCCATTCAAAAATGGCCATCGGAAGATCCCAATCCCATGAGATCTCGGAGAAATCCACAGGTCTCATCAGTATTCTCTCGCGGCTCTACCTCTGAGCCGCTGAACCCCTGCTGAACCTCTGCTGAACCCCTGGGTTGCAGGAGTAGTTATCCATTATATCATATAATTACCATTATATCTATATCCATTATATATATAAGTGATAATAGTGTATAATAGTGTATAATAGTGATATAATAGTGTACATAACTGGTTGGTGGTTTGGAACATGATTTTTTTTTCCATTCAGTTGGGAATGTCATCATCCTAACTGACTTTCATATTTTTCAGAGGGGTTGAAACCACCAACCAGTAATCCCATCAATGGCTACATGGCTACGACTAACCATAGTTATTCACCACCTACCTTGGATGATCCGGTGATACCTGGATGCACGGATTCGTTAAGTGCTACAGGATAAGGGTTCCTAGTGATGTGAACGTTGGTTAAATCATAACAAACCCCCCATGAATACTATAGTTATATCTACCATAAACCATAGAATTCAGCCACTTATAAAACAACTGAACGCTATCTTAACCAGTTCGTGACGTATCTACCATAAACCATCGTTTGTTCATGTTTTTTTCGGCCACTTTTCTGAGGCAACTGAACGCAACAACCAACGCGGGCCCCATCCTGTAGTGTTTACCAAGTGGATGACCTCTCGATTCAGCGATGGATTGCAGATCTTACCGGGTATCTCTAGTAGTTCTAGGCGCAGGTGTGCACAGATTTTCCTTGGCCTTTTGATAATCCCACATAGTCCCACCATGTTGGGACTAACCATCAACAGTTGGGATTTGTCACAGGGACATGATGGTTTTAATATGTTTAAATCGGATATGGAGTTGATATAATGGGGGCAATGAAACATTCCTCAATCATATGAACTACCCCCTACTGTTGTGGGACCCTTAAAAAAAAAAAAACATGAACAGATCCAGCCACTACATTCCAATACAGCTAAGATTTCGGCGGCAACCCAGGATGACCGAAGTATCGAAGAATCAATCACCACTTGGTTGCCGGAAGCATGTGCTTCAATGAGTTGTTGTGGTTTTTGTGGCTTTTTCTGCCGCAAAAAAAAAAAGAGGCAACTGGTAACAGTTAGTTCATACCCTGAATGACTAGCCAAAACGATTCTTCAATGGCCATGACGAAAAGGAACCGATTGATTGGAGGTACCTACCATATATAAGGCCTATATAAGGCTTATGTAAGGGAAGATCCCCACAAAATATGGCCTCATATGGTACTAACGTACCTCCATTTTAGGATCCTGGAATGGCCGTTGATTGAATCGCTGAAGCACATCAAAGATTTCCTGAGTTGCCCAAGTGCTACGTAGTGTTTGAAGATGGAGGTAGTTTTTTTTTGGCGACTTCCACTGCCATCCGTGGAGCGATGCCTTGGCAAGGTCAGATCTTTTAGCCCTGTTGTTGCTTAGATATGCTTGGATAAGTTAACTAGCTGGAACTGGAGGTTTAAATATATCAACAAATAGGGATTTTTACTGGGATTTAATGGATGTTCATATGATTTTTCATGGGTTGTGTATATGATTTAATGTGATTGTTTGAGGGAGTTTTGATGGATTTCATGGGATTTTTCATGGATGCTCATATGATTTTTCATGGGATGTTCAGAAATGGGAGGATCATCTTCCTCACATCGTAGAAATCTGGTAGGATCCCTGGTGATCGTTTTGATCCTTTAACCGATGATCCTGAAAGTAGATTCGTCCGACATGGGAAAAGCACAGTTTTTTTTCGGTGAACCTCTGGCAATTTGTTACATAACTGATGGGAAAATCACCATAGAAATAGTGAATTTTCCCATGAATAGCATGGTGAATATTTCCATAGTTTTTTGTAAACGTTTACCAGGGGGTACCCATTTGGGTACAGTAAACTAACAGTTTGCGAACTTGAAAATGGTCCATTTATACTTGATTTACCTAATTTTTCTCCTATTAATTAAAGATGGTGAATTCCACGTTGATTTACCTAAAAAAAAGTGATTTCCATAGTTTTGGCTTTCCAGAGGCTACACTATAGGTTAAACGTTTACAAACAGATGTGGAAAACTGTTTGTTTCCCGAAGAAAATGATCTTCAAATGCTGGAGTGGGGGGTCACATCTAGGTTAGTTGAGCCTAGGGGAACTAACACTGGTAGTTTCAATATGTCAATGGGAATTCCAGGATCCTAACATGGAGGTACTGTACCATATAAGGCCATATTTTGTGGGGATCTTCCCTTACATAAGCCTTATATAGGCATATATAGGCCTTATATATGGTAGGTACCTCCAATCAATCGGTTCCTGAGTCACGGCCATTGAATATGTTGGTTTACTGTTCCACTGTTCAATCCTGATGATCGATATTCAGGGGGGTTGAAGACACTAACCCCGGAATGGGCGAACCCTACCTGAATTGACCATTTTTTGGAGGAGTCGGTGGAGTACTCTACTAAAGTTCAACGCAGTTACACAGTTGAACCAGATCTCTGCGCTTGGAATTCCAAGGATTGAAAGTGCCCAGTGGTTTTTTGTTCGCACTTGAATCTGAAGATGGTATCCGCAGACGCGCACTCACCCTTAATATCCATCGCCGGCATCAATGCCCATGGTGCGCAAAAGACTTTCCATTCCCTGTGAGCAGCTCTGCTTCTCTGCGCAAGGGGATATGGGCGGAATGAAGATGGAATTCACCTGATTGGTGATTTGGAACATGTTTTTTTCCATATGATATGGGATAATCCTTCCCATTGACTTTCATATTTTTCAAGATGGTTATTGCACCACCAACCAGTTACTATTCGGGCGAATGTGTTCCTAAGAATGAACCCTCGTCCCTTGAGGTTACTTTCTGAAGCAGTCATGTAGTCATGTTCGTAAGACCTAAAACAACAAGGTCATGTAACATGTTCGGCAAATTTGTAGCGCCGCAGGCCTTTGCATTCCCCTTCTAGTTGGAAGTTGGTTACAGCCCTAACGTGCTACCTTGTTGAAGCGTGATATGTTTCATCATCGAATCTGAATATATATATGTGTGTGTGTGACAATATTGAATCGATAACATGATGATAACACAAAGAACTGTAAATGATGGCCGATGCAAACAGGAATCCATCAAACCCTAAAATCAGAGGGATTCGGCAAATACAAACTGGAAAGCCTTAAACGTGGCCTTTACATCGTGTCCCCTCTTCGACAGCTGTCTTTTGCAGAGTAGCTGTCCGAAAGAACTCCGTGCGTCAACCGCGAGCGATGCGAGCGATGGTTGTTCCGTCCAGAAAAAGAAGCGGTTCTGCGCGATGACGCGGGTCAGAATACCTCCGAGTACCCTCTGGTGAACTAACATAACTATGGAAAAACACAATTTTTAATGGGAAAACTCACTATAAATGGTCATTTTCAATAGCTATGTAACAAATTACCAGAGGGTAACCATCAATAACATGAGTCTAAAAATGGATAAAAATAGAGGATTCAACGCAATTCATTGCAATGTTGGTAGGGGAACTGATGAAAAAAAGACCATTGGATGGAATGGGGTACTAGGTTTTAATTTTCAGATATTTTCAGACACTCAAATGACGAAATTCAATGCATTCCACAAAGGTTTCTTGGATAATTAATGGGTCCAAATTAGAGTTCGGCTTTTTGTTTGGCCTATCTTGGCTCCCCTCACTCATGATGATTCTCTTCTGCGCTGCCGTCTTGATGCTGTCTCTAGAGAATGGCATCATACCCGAAAATATGACTGCTGAGTACTTGTGTATTGTCACAAAAGCATATTGCTATTTAACGTAGCTATGAAAAATCGACATGTTTGATAGGTAAATCATCATAAATCCCCTTGCAATGGACCATTTTCCATAGCTATGTTAAATAGCCAAAGGGTAGCTCAATTTTGTCAAATGTTCACCCATCCCCCAGCAGGGTTCATGATTGGGCCCCCTATTTGGTATGATGGAAAACGACCTCCAGCAGGGGTTGATAGGTGATGATTTTGGTGAGGTATCCTGGGGTAAAGGTTTACATGGATGTGGACAACCAATTGCTTATTTGGAAAACAATCAAAAGATTGCGTTTTTTTCACGTCTAAACTTAGTCTAAACGTGAAAACCCAGCAGCCCCCAGTCCAATATAGCATTATTTCATCTTATTTCAGGTTATAGTGAATTAACGCAGAATGGGCAAATAGTGAATTATTAGTGAATGGGATTTCAGTGATCCCTCGAATCCTAACCACAGAACTATTATCACTAATTGATCTAATTTAGCATCATCTTTCAGGTTAGTGAATTAGTGAATTAGTGAATTGCCCTGGGATGAAACTATCAGTGGCGAATATGATTATTAATGATCATCGACATGCATCATTCATGCAAAAAGTGATGGAACATGGGTAGCATGCTCATATTATTCCATGAGTATGGATGGATTAATGGGATTTAATAGATATGAATGGAAATATAATGGTGATTTAACTGGAGATGTCACCCTAGAAATACGTTTCGATCTTGCTGGGGATTACAACATTTCCGGGACATGTTGCGTGAAGCCTCCAGATTTGGAGGCAAAAAGCAAGACTTCCTGGAAACGTTCCCAATAAAAATAGAAAACCAACCGGTTGACAATAGCCAGTTGTACTTTATGCATCGTTTTCACCAAGGGTCATTTATCTGCGAAGGACCCTCCCAACACAGATTTGTGGCCCTTTTCAGCACCAGAGATGCGCAGCACCCCAACACGTATGGGACAGAGCCGACTGAGCAGACGCATATGACGCCTATTGGGTAACCTTGGTTGAGCAGTGAGTAGTTCAGCATGTGTTGTGTGCAAAAAAGGCAGCAATATGCAATGTATGTTTTTCTCCTTTCTTCAGGGCCCACCTAAAATTAAGCATGTTGAGTTGAATGCATCCAATTACAAATTTGTGTTGGTCAATATCCATCAATATCTATTGTCCATTGTTTTGTGTTTTTGGTTTCTCAAAAATCATCCAACCAAAAAAGGTATTTCCTTGGCTAACAATAGCATAGGAAATATCTCAACTGAACTTGAGATGAACAGTCTTGTCAACCTCATTGAACAAAATAAACAGCAAAGTGATAGGTAAAGACTACGCCCGTGATTCAAACTCAGCACATTAAAATTAAGATATAGAAATTCGATAAATGTCTTATACATTAAGTCATTAAGATAAGCTCTATAAACTCAAAAAGAAACTAGAAGAACCGCAGCGCCCATGGAAGACGACTTGGCAAAGCTGAATGATGAGCTGAGGACAATCCCGGCCGCCACTGCAGGGGTCGATGATGTGCTTGATCAATGGCCATGTTTCAAGAACCAATTTTTTTCGAGGCACCTACCATATATAAGGCCCATGTAAGGGCTTCTCAGGAATATCCCACAAAATATAGCCTTAGATGGTAGGATTTTCTCCATTTTAGGGTCCGGAAATGACCATTGATTTTATACTAAAGCATTAGTAAACCATCCCCCAAATTTCCCCTAAGAATGATCCAGATCTATGTTTTCCAGTGGTATCGTCGATAGGGCACCGTAATTTTTTTGGCGGTTTCCTTCCAGATGATCCCAATTTCACCATGGGCAAACCATAGGAAAATGGAGGTTTTAATGGGAAAACCATAGGAAAACCATAGGAAAATGGAGGTTTAGCCTCTGGTAAACATACAAAAAACGATGGGAAATCACATGTTTTTAATCAACGATTTCTATGGCCATTTTCCAGTTCGCAAACTGTTGGTTTACTGGAGGGTAACTTTGATCATCCTTGGGGCCCGATCGTCTATATGGTTGTGATGTCAACGGAAGGATGGTGTTAGGATTGGGGAATCATCACCATAGCTTTTAGCGAACTTCTCAGCCATGTTTTTTGGTTCGTGAATGATTGTACTTCAGACTCTTTTTGGAGGTTTTGGCATGGTTTTACCAAATAAATACAATAAATGGCTGTAATTTGAGGTACGGGACTACCCGACTACCAGAGTTCATTTTCCCATATTTCGGATGGGGGCCATCCAATTTACCGTGGGTAAGCAATGATTACTAGGTCAATCTTACATGGATACTTTAATCCTTTAGTCTTTTGGTATTTACGGGAATATCTACTAACCAGCAAAAAATTTAATTTTTTGCAGGGTATCTAAGATTGGCAATGTATATAGTTGTCTTCAGGTTAAGATTCAACCATCTAAAAGATGGGATTCAATGGTCATGAAAAGGGGAGAAAAATTGGCGTCCAACTTTTGGATCAGGGGCGATTTCGTGGATGCTTGGATGGTTCGGGAGGACCCAGCTGGTAGACCTGAGAATGTAAAGGGCTTACACTATATATATATATATACATATCTCTGTGTGTGTACCTATATTTACATATACATATATATATACATATACATATATATATGTATATGATAAACATGGCTATATATCGGGCTAATAATGGGATTATGATAATACTGGCCTCATTTGACTAAACATGGGTTGCCAAAACTCGTGGTTTAGTGTCACTTTTAACATTATTTCAGTGTCATTTGGGGCTACACTATTTTCAAATGCACCCATAGCTTTTACCCTCTGGTAATTTGTCACATAGCTATGGAAAATTGCCATTTATAGTGAGTTTTCCCATTCAACTTGGTGATTTTCCATAGCTTTTTGTATGTTTACCAGAGGGTAAGAGCAAACTGAGCTGCCAGGAAAACAGGCAATCTCGGCTCAGGCGGAGAGTGGTGGGGTGGTTAGATTTTCGGGCCGTGGATGGAAGATTTTCCGATGTTATAATGGAAAAATCTATGGGGACATAGCTAACAAAGAAATATATGGGGACATAGCTAAGGGAAAAAGATATGGGGAAACATATATGGTGTAGATTTTCTATAATGGAAAAAAATACTGGAATTTGTCCAACGGGAGCTGAGACAGCTGAGATACCAAGAGTTCTCCAACCACATGATAGTTAATTTGCTTGCTAAAAATCTAGTGCTACTCATTTTCACTGAATCAGGCTCTCAGTGGGTAATGCTTTAGATTTACGCTTTGACATGGAATGCACAAAAACTGTTGAACAGAACAACCACCCCATTCCAGCCAGTGGGCACACATTTTAACCATCAAAGATATAGAAAAAACACTTGTTATCATCACTTATCACAATTTTAGTGGAATCTTACTCAAGCCCCGCAAAGATAAAGTTTGGTGAAACCCCACTGAAACAGTGCTCAATTACTTTCTATCTGTTTGATGGTTTGCTATAATGGATTACTGGAATATATCACCCCAAATTTAATTATATATCATCCCAAAATAACGAATCCATTGAGTTTATTATCGATATGTCTAGATATGTCTAGATGAGTTTTCGTTCGAACCACCAGTTTATAGTCTGGTTGGTTGTTTGGAACATTTTCTATTTTTCCATATAATTATTGGGAATAGTAACCCCAACTGACTTTCATATTTTTCAGAGGGGTAGGCAGACCACCAACTAGTAGCGTATGTTCATTAATTATTAATATTAATTGACCCGCATTCATGAACTGGAATAACATTGGTCAATCAGTATTAATCTGGTTGGTGGTTTGGATTTTTTTTTAATTTTCCATCATATATGGGATAATCCTTCCCATTGACGAACTCATATTTTGATGGTTATTGCACCACCAACCAGTAATGGTCAATGGTATGTTCATGTATTTGTCAGGTGCCCTCTGGTAAACTAACATAAGTATGGAACATCACCATGCTGTGATCAACAGTATCAATGGGTAAATCAACGAACTAAATGGTGATTTTCCAGTGGGAAACTCATGGAAAATCATCCCATGAAATCCGATGAAAAAAATCATCCCCAGTTGGGTAAACAAAAAATGATTCTGAAAAAAACATTGAAAAACCTGGCACTTAAAAAATGGAATACCGTAAGAAAACCGTAAGAAATGGTGGTGTTCATGTATTTTTCCACGTATTTTCCAATGTTTTTCTTACGGTTTCTCCATAAACACCACCATTTCTTGGGGCCTCGGGCGTCGCGTCCAGGTCCCTGGTTGGCACTGGAGTCCAACCCGGAAGTCTTCACGGAGTTTGGGCAGAAGAAGCTCGGAATCCGAACATCTGGCAGAAAATGGCTGGATTTTCATGGATTTTCATTGATTTTTCATGGATTTTCACCTAGAGAATGAGGATTTAGATGGGTTCTTCTGGATTGGTTAACTGGTTGATGAGGATGTAGATGATTTTAGAAATTTAGGATCACTTAGATTTTCTTAGTATTTAGATGGGCCCGGATTTTTTTTTTTGCATTGGTTGGTACAACTGATGTTAACTGGCAACTGGCGAAAAAAACTAACATCGCCAATTTTGGGATTGCGATGTCATCATGGCGCTGAAGCAAAGTTGGCTATAAATTGCTTTAGATTGCAAATTAACTGGGTGGATTATCCCAAAAAGACACATAACACCACACATAACCATATATTATCACATATTATCACATGTTTTGTCCAATATTTTCCCATAAAATGCCATATTCCATACCAGTAACCACAATGGCTGTCCCCCAATTACACATCCATTTTTATATCATTGAATATCCATTAATTCCCATGTAACGGCCGACCATATCCATTTTCATATCCATCGGCTTGTCCAAAAACGGCCCCAAGGATCGGCTTTATTATCCATAGTCTATAAGGCCTATGTAAGGGAATATCCCGACAAAATATGGCCTTATATGTTACAGTACCTCTATTTCAGCATCCTGAAATTCGCATTGATCAGAGTTAACAGTGACTATTTGGGATTTGATAGTTTCCTGACTATTCTCCATAGTATATTATCATTATCCATAGATACTATCACCATTATCATTATCATTATCCTCAGCATTCACTATACCATATCGCTATGGGTTAACATTATTTTGACTATTATTCACTATAACATATTCCATATGATATTCCATTTAATCTACCATTCGATATAATATGCCTATGATACTCCATGA
>Ga0126342_10003656_pt1 | contig 25611 bp, 26 predicted proteins | sample Cyp1metagenome_FD_92528 | JGI IMG/M metagenome (GOLD analysis project Ga0126342, IMG submission 92528) | Coral microbial communities from Lord Howe Island, Old Settlement Bay, Australia - Cyphastrea 1 metagenome | ecosystem: Host-associated > Invertebrates > Cnidaria > Coral ... | reverse complement strand
TTTCTTTGACTAACTGTTTCTTTGACTAACTGTTTCTTTGACTAACTCTTTCCCTGACATTCTAAAAGTCCGTAACACGGAAGTTTCTCCCCCTAAACTTCCTTTGATAAACCATCAAAAATGGGGTCGTTTATTATTGTTTTAATAGCATTATATAGTTACGGCCAGGCGCTGTGTGTTGCCCGGAAGGTTCAAATGGCGTTTAAACATGTTCGCTGCAACCCTGACGTTGCTCCGCGTCTGACTTCAGGTGGCTATGAAGATAAAGTTGATGTTATTATTATTAGCCCAATCAACATATTGTTCATAAGGGGTAGCGAATTTTGATCCCTTATGAAGATAGAGTTGATGTTATTACCCCAATCAACATATTGCTCATAGGGGGTGGCGAATTTTGATCCTTTTGATCCCTTATGAAGATAAAGTTGATGTTTTTACCCCAGTCAAAATATTGTTCATAGGGGGTGGCGAATTTTGATCCCCTATGAAGATAAAGTTGGTGCTATTACCCCAGTCAACATATTGTTCATAGGGGGTGGCAAATTTTGATCCCTCATAAAGATAAAGTTGATGTTATTACGCCAACCAACATATTGTTCATAGATGTTCATAGGGGGTGGCGAATTTTGATCCCTCATGAAGATAAAGTTGATGTTATTACCCCAACCAACATATAGCTCATGGGGGTTGGCAAATTTGGATCCCTCATGGAGATGTAGTTGATGCTATTCCCCCAATCAACATATTGCTCATAGGGGGTGGCAAATGTTGATCCCTCATGAAGATAAAGATGATGATTATGATGATGGTGATGGTGATAATGATAATGATGATGACGGTGGTGATGATGATGATGATCATCATCATCATCATGATAATGATCATGATCATGACGATTGTAAGTGTGGAGCAACGTCCGGGTTGGGGCGAACATGTTCAAACAGGATCCTTCAACATGCTCAAACACCTGCGCAGGGCCAGTGTTTTGAGATTTCCCAGACGACGAACCCTAAACCCTAAAACCCTAAACCATCCTAAACCCTAAAACCCCAAAGCCTAAAACCCAAAACCCTAAAACCTAGGCTCTGAAAACTTTGAATCCTAAACTGGAAAACACTGCGTATACGCAGTATTTTCTGCAATCTCTTCTATCATATATTCGACAGCACGACATTCTCAATGTTAATGTCTGGGCAACACGGCGTCTGTGGGTATAGTTATGTTCACATTCGGATTCCATATAATGGATATATTCAGATCAAATATATCGTAAAAGAATATTACAGTAAAGAATGCCATAATATGATTTGTTTTAGGGCGTTACATCAGCATGCATGCATATATATATATATTTATTTATGTATTTATTTATATTTATATTTATATTTATATTTATATTCATATTTATTTATATATAATTATATATATAGTCACTATAGTATAATACTTGTGCGTGTGATTATGGGGTTATAAACCAAATTGTAACAGGCAGGTCCCTTTCTGTAACGGCTGACTGAATATGACACTCCTTTCCCAGCTCCAACAGCTGCCCACTGGCCACCTGTCCTGGTCCAAGAAGGTTTCCAGTTTGCCATCTTGGAGCACCACCCAACGCCTCTGCCTTAGGTCGAGCACTTCGCCAGCTTGGACTAGTGACTAGAGGGCGTGTCCCATAAGTGCCCTGAAAATGCTATGTTTTTTACTTTTGGCGAACTTCTTGGAAGCGAAACAGCACAATCCATCCCAAATAGTATCCTGTCTAATTTGACGAAATCAGTCTTGTTGAAAAAAAAGAACATGGCAGCAAAAATCACGAAAGGATTGAAATCCATCTGCCTGAAGGATTCAGTGCAGTAACTGGTCACCGTAACGAAGTCCTCAATTCCTGAGCTTATCCTAACTATCAATGATATCTCACATTTGTAGCTCACCAACCTCCGGCCATCGGTTTTCAAACCCGCCACGGTCACCGCAACGGGACCCCGGGCCAGCGAAAGTCCGCCGTGGGACCCCGCCTTTCCATCCAACCCGCCATGGCGCGCGCCGCCTCAGACGGATGCTTTGATCATGCTGGCAACTCCGGGTATGGGGACTTGCTGACAACCACAAAGAGATACAAAAAGATACAAAAAGGATTCCCAGGATAAAAGCGTTCACGTAGAACATTACATAACAAGTTGTGACTCTGGATGATCCTTCAACAATGTAGGAGGAAAGTAGTTTTAGGATGTTTCGGGGGCGAATTTGATTTTGTGAGTCCTCTTGACTCAATGCAAGCCGCATTTTTTGGACGCGGCCAGGCTCTGGTCTGGCGGGCCGAAACGGGCCCGAAGGGTCCCGAAACAACGCGGCGCGCTGCCGGGTCTAGCTATTGTCATGTCGCTTGCCCATTTATGTGACCCCCATGATCCTGCGAAAAGCATCACACACCAACTCACGGTTCTTTGGATCATACGCACAGAACGAAAAAAAATTGTTCCAATCATTCTCGGTCTTTGACTGCTTTGCCCAAACCCCCTTGTGCAATTGAAAGGCATATACTGTACTCGTGTGTCCCAACTGAGGGTCTCCATTCTACTTCAACTGTTACTGGTTGGTGGTTTCAAGCGAAAACTATGCTCGTCATTGGGGGTCATCATCCGATATCTATGGTTGAACAGACAAAAATGTGAAACCACCAAGCAGCTCATCATTGGTTCCACATTTTAGATGGCTAAACGGCTCTCTCCTCCTCCATTTGGGCTGCGCACCCATCCTATGTTCTCCCGCTTCACAGTTCCTCCTTGGCGGCGGCTTCGAGTTTGGGAATGATCTGCTTCTTCCGCGACAGGACCTGCGGAAAGAAGGGAAACGACGAGTGGTGCGGTGGCTCGCCCCTGCGGCCCCTGCCAGCCTTGGGCAAAACCACCAAGCCCTCGCTGTCCACCTTGACACTCCAGGCCTTCCTTGGGACGGTGTGGTGTGGGTTTTTTTGTGGCAGTTTAAAACGCCTGAAATGTGTGATGCGCCTCATGAAATTCTATGTTTGATGTTTGATGCCTGGTTTTATCTGGTTTTGATGCTTGATCTTTTTCCTTGGTCAGCGTCCTATTTGTGATGCGTCAATACCCATGTTCCATGTGTTGGTTTGAGTTTTAGGGGACAACTACCATATATATATATATATATAATTCATATATATCACATGCTCACATTGAATAAATCCATGATATCCATGTCTACTCTTCTTAACTCCATCTTCAATTCCCATGTTTTTCATATCTTTCCATATCTTTCCATATCTTTCCTAGTTCAGTCCCCCAATTTTTTCGTAGCTCAAGGGTCTCCACTAGCTTGGACGCGCTGGGTGAGGAGGAGATGAAGGTGGCGGCTTCCTGGCTGAAGGGTGGGATGGACTTTCCAGCCATGAAGATATGATAAACCACTCAATATGTTCAATATGCCTGGAAGGTTTCAATCAATGATTGATGATGATGTTGATGATGATGATGATGATGATGGTGATGGTGATGGTGATGGTGATGGTGATGATGATGATGATGATGATGGTGATGGTGATGGTGATGGTGATGGTGATGGTGATGATGATGGTGATGGTGATGGTGATGGTGATTGATGATGATGATGATGATGATGATGGTGATGATGATGATGATTGGTGATTGATGATGATGATTGATAATGATTGATGGTGGTGATGATGATGATGATGATGATGGTGATGATAATGATGATGGTGATGATGATGATGATGATGGTGATGACGATGATGATGATGATGATGATGATGATTGGTGATTGATGATGATTATTGATGATGATGATTGATGGTGATGATGATGATGATGATGATGATAAATAAATAAATAAATAGATAAATAAATGGGGAGGATTAATTATGTTTTGGATATGTATATATGCATATATATATATATCTGTGTGTGTGTTTAGCTCCAAAAATCTATGATTTTTTGTAAAAAACTTGACATTTTAAGGGTGGTGAAGAGTGGGGACAATGATCTCCAGCTGGGAGGTTTATGGAAAAACAGAATTGGCAAATGGGGATTAGCAAATTCAGCAGCCCAAACACATCCAAAAACAATTGGAAATCATAGAAATAGGGAGGTTAATTAGTTTTTTTTCACATGCTTTGAGGATGTGACGTTCAACGTTGGAGCTTGGAGTTTAGAAGCAAGAAACTTTGGAGTCGACCCACAACAACCATGGCTACGAAGAGGGGAGGGACGGGAACACGATATTAGATATATTAGCGTTGGTGGCTCTGAAACTGTAGCAACAATCATTAGCAGTGGCGTCTTGGACCAGGTCCTACACTCTCAACAACCTAGTGAAACTCAAAAAAGGGTCAGGAATCCAATAGAAAAAGTCACCTTCTAAAGTTCTAAACATGTTCGCAAGGCGTCTTATTTTAATTTCATGCAATGATGGGTGCTCCTACGAGTTCTCATTGGATCGTTCATCTCATTTACCTGGTACATTCACAGGCAATCCTGATTGGGAACCTCTTTTCCCCATGATCTCTGGTAATTGCCAGTCCAACTGGTGCCTTGAGGATGTCTACCACAAAGAAGAGCACATCATCCAACTTCTCCTGCGATTTGGTACGGCTGTCTTGTCATATGGAATTGTCGTTCTCCATAGGTGGAAACATATCGATGTGCATGTATACATTCATTTAGTATTGTCATTGCTATCATTGTTAATGCAATTGTTATATATTACTGCTATCATTCTCGCCATTAGTGTTGGCTGTTATATCCACCACATATATGCGTATACAGTATGCAGGCTGTACTAGATGTCCACTCTTGTACCAGGAGTGTTCTCCTATTTGCCAACGAAATTCAACATAATCCAACTTCGTATGCAATACAGATCGTTGAACAATAATGCCTGGCGAGATTTACCCAAAATGCTCACCTGCCGCTTGCGGCCACTCTTGATATATGTCAAGATCTGCTGCGGGTCAATGTAAGTCTATATGTATGATAACCCCGCATTCTAAGAAGATCTAAGGAGTATCCTTAGAGTGTTCCAAATTGTTATTCTGTTCTTCCCTGTTTCTCCTTCAAGATCTTGTATTCAGAGAACGCTGAGAACTGGGCCGCAAACTTCCACCCAAACATCAGCCAAACACGCCCTAAGAAATGTGCATCCACAACCTACTTGGTATATGTTTTTTTCAGACATGATTGGCTCAGCTGTTTATCAATGTGCTTTACAATTCTGTTTGCTGTGTGAAATATATCAGTTATGACACCCACTGGTCAACCTTCGGATGATCCTCCAAATCCATCCAAATCCATCCAAATCCCCATTTCCCACATGTTTGGACGGCTTTTGTACTGGCTTTTCCATTTACGACAACATGACATCCACCAAAACCCACCAGATCGCCCCAACCCGGCCAAAATCGGCATCCCATCGGCATCCGATCTCCTTCTCTTTCAGCTTCTGCATGGCCGTCACCAGCTGGGCCTGTTGTGCCAAGGGCCCGGCAGCTTTGGTGGTCTCCAGCACCGAGACACGCAACTTCCTACCACCGATGTTGAAGATCTTCCTCGACCGCAACAGGGTTGAAAGGTGATTTTGTGGAGCTCAGAACGGAAGAAACTTGGAAGGACATGATTGTATAATATTGTATATATGTGATTATATGTGTATATATGAGTTATATATGTGATTATTACGTTCTTGTTTCTAGGCGAATTCGGGTGGTACTCTTTGTTTTGCTTCAAGGAAGTCTTGAATTCACGGCTCATGTTCGATATCTTGCACCCAAAAAGTCGTCAAGCTTGAGCTGTTTAGTCATGTTTATATAGTCTATTTTCCCATGAAAAGTGCAAAACAAAATCATGCGCGAAACCACGGGTAAACCATGGTAAACCCCCAGTCCGACCATGCGTCGTATCCATCATGATCAGCTCCGAAGAACTCAAGTGATCCACCTGGTCTGTCTGGGTTAAAATATGCGAAAATGATGATGAACTACTGGACTCAGGGCCAGTTTTCAGACAAAACAAAAAAAATGTTTCTTCTCCCCGTGGAGCTTCCCTTAAAGCAAGTCGAGGACCTTCATGAAGTCTTATACTGGGACTGTCTTGGTGTGGAAACACGTATCACCCACGTGTCTTAAAACGTCCTAGGAACCATTTTCATGGAGCGTGGCTCATTCTTTCACCAAGCAAATTTTGAACCTTTGGACTAACCGAATCTGGCCCTGGCTGTGGTCATGCGTATCTTGTGCTCGTTTTTCAACCAGGTAGGCCCTATGACTTCAGCGGTCAAGTCGAGAAAAGAAAACGGCCACCTCCATCCCCCCAAAAAAAACGCTCAAGTTTTACCAAATCCCACCAGCAGGGTAAAGTTGGACGTGGTGCTTGGACTATGGGTTTGATCCCGTATACAAGAATCTGGCTGCATGATAACCATGCACCTAAGAGATGCCTGCCTCCCTAACCATGATTTACAGTGACATTCGCCTGTGAAGTCCGTCTTCATCCAGAACAATATGGTTTTGTTTGAAAATACCCTCTGGTAAACTAACATAGCTATGGAAAATCACCATTCTTAATGGGAAAATCCACTATAAATAGCCATGTTCAATAGCTATGTTAAATTACCAGAGGGTATACCCCAACATCCAATGGTTGATCATCATATTCCTGCATCATCGGTTTTTTCATGTTGTTTCTCAATTTTTACACCCACCCAGACCCCCCATTTTTTTCCAAATTCTGCCCCTGAAATCACAACACTTCGGGCCCCAAATTCGGCGACCTTCGCCTTGGCGTCCAACATCTGTTCCGCGAAGTCGTGCACATCCAGACCTGGCGCTGGACGGACAAATGGCCTGGGATCGGCCAGCTGATTACCAGAGGGGTTCCACCAGGTCATCCGTGGTTCGGCCTGCCAATTTCCCCAGCTCCGCTGCATGGGTCTTGTCCGTCTCCGTGGTGGTGGGCGAACGAAACTCCAGCGAATCCGACAAGATGCCTCGCCCGGGGAAGATCTTTGGGACTTGGAATTCAGCCATGGGGCCATAGGTTTCTAGGTTTCAGAAATGATGGATTCATGACCATTTTGGAGGATATATATAGGTGGATATAGGTGGATATAGGCGGGACTTCCAGATGAAAGTTTTGGCCCCTCATGATTTTGGAGTGTGTGGTGCTTCTGATTCGGTTCCAAACGACCCACCCTTTGCAGGATGATGCCTCGTGACTGGACTACATTGACTACATGTGGCCAGAGCAATGAATTCCGACAGCAACCACTTACACTTTGACAAATCACTGAAGAGATCCAAGCTCCCATCCACCCCATCCAGCCCATCCAGCCCATCCAGCCCATCCAGCCCATCCCCCATCGGCACCGGAAAGCATCAACCCCGCGATCTCCTTGCTCGGCGTCAAGCCGTAGAGCTTCGAGCGCGAATAGAGGATGCTGGTGGCCGAGCCTTGGCAGCAAGATGATGGGGAAATAGATAGGATAGGATCAGGATCAGATAAGATCAGATAAGATAAGATAGATATATTATATTGGCATTAGTATCATTACTTAAATAATATGACTATTAATATATAGATGGAATATACAGAGAGAGATGGAAAACATAGAAATCGTTGAAACTGTCCCTGTCTTCTTCTTCCAAGAAATGCAGTGTGTTTTTGCGGGAGTCTGTTTTGGGACAAAAGTGGTCCGTTGGTGAAGAATGGGGCCGCATAGAAATAGAGATACAGTGCCTCCTTTTTGGCTGCATACTTTTGATACACGCCCCACTTGGTGGACTGTAACCCGGGGTAAACATTCCATCTTTTCATGGATTGAACTCTACTTGCTGAGTTTTTTCGCCATTTGGGAGATCGGATATCGCCGTTCCGATCCCAGGACTTCCGACCCCAGGAGATCCAGGAGTTCGGGGGTCGATCCATGTCGATCCGCCGCGCCACAGAGGGGCCGCATGTCCACCTCCAAAGGCTCGGCATTGGCCAGGCCGCTAAGCTTGTGATGATCCACGATGGAATGCAGGCGCACCTTGGAGATGCCCTGGCACTGCGCATCGTGGTGAAGGTCATCACTGGGACCCCATCTGTGGGTTGCTGGGGCTTTGCGAATCTTGGGGCATGGAATATGATCCGGACAGATCCTGACTCTTCTCAAAGTATGTCGTGGAAAAAGATCTTCAAAGATGACGCTGTGATATTCTGTGATCAAAATTATCCCAGGAAACACCAGTCTCCGGAAGGATGAGAAGTTGGATGACCAGCATTAAGTCTCTGATCTATGATCCCTAGCAGAAAAATAGTGGCATTCGTCACCTGGCCAACAATCCAACATATCCCATAAAAACTCCATGACATGATGACATTATCCACAGCAACTCCCCACTTTTCCACACCTCTGGCAGCTCCTCCGGGTTGTTGGTATCCACCACCGCCACCTCCGGTACCAGCTGCTCCAGCAGCGGCGGCACCGGGACCTTCAGCGCCTGCAGGACGTAGCTGGTCTCCGGGTTCAGCTCACCCAGGCGGTACGCGCTGGCCGAGATGTTGCGGGCATTCAGCTCCCAGGCATAGACCTTAAGGGAAGTCCCAAAACGGAAATGGGTTGAAAAACCGGTGAAGTTGTACCCCCAGATCTGGATTCATGGAATATCACTGGATTAGATGGGATGAAATAGGCATTGTCTAAACCAAGGATCGTGGGATGCACATCCAAGTTGGGAGACTGCTGGTGAGGGCTCCCAATGCTCCCCTCCCCCGCCACGAAAATGGAAGTTGAGAGCTAAAAGCATCGAACTAAGTGGTGGATTTTCCATTGCCATGGATGCTGAGCAACCCATGATTAGGGCTTATGAATGAACCACCAACCAATTTCATCAGGGTTTGATGACTTTCACCCAGTTCTAAATGGGATGAATATTGATGAATTCCATTTACATATGGAAATTCTGCAGGTATAGAGCCACAAAGTGCAAGTTACAAAGTGCAGGACGTCCTGCCGGCGAAATTGTCAATACGTTTGGTCATCCTGCTTTAAAATGATACAAAAACAATAATGAATAGAAATGCCACCTCCACAGAATTGCAAGACGGAAACCCCACAGCCCAAGCACACGCAAAATATGCACATTAGAAGGTCATGAGACGTGTGGATACTGGCAATCCCCGACCCGTGACTACCCTATGTCTTGGGGGCAAAACAGGCGCCGTTCAGGCCGTTCATCCCCAGATGGTGCCAGTGGTGCTGACCCCAAAATCGTCCCAAGAGTCCCAGTAGCAATGGCAGCAGTCACCGTGTCAGTGTCTGGAACCTTCCAAGGTGCGGTGGAACTCAATGGCAGGGAGGTCGTCTATGTATATATCATATATCTTTTTGGGACCAAATAGCTTCATATTACCCTCTGACAAAATGAACCTCTTGGGAAGTCCATCATGTTTTGATCGTTTCGGAACCATAGATTCCATAGATGTTCCATATCCCAGGCCGCCTTGTGCCCGAACACTGCCAGGGATGCCGACACCGCCGTGGGCGCAAGCACGGACCACCCAAGGAGCCGCGGCATTCGAAGGTTGGTCTTCGAGCCAAATGGCACTGGCGGTTGGGGGGAAATATAGGGAGAGCGGCTGGGATTAAAATCTGACCTGTGCTCCATATATATGTGTAGATATATGTGTAGGTACGTATGTATGTGTATATATATATATATATATATATATATATTTATTTATGTATTTATTTATTTATTTAATGAAAAATCACTATATATGTGTAATCACACATAAGTGTTACCTATATGATCCCATGCATTTTGAACACACATACTTCCCTCTGCCACCAAGTTGCCATGGACGTTCAGCGAGACGCGCTTGGCTTGCTAAAGCAGCTGCAGATCCACCCGATCATCCCAGGATAGCCCAGGCCCAGGCAGAGTGATTGGAGTTCCACCCATTCTCCATCCTGATAAAAACAGCCTGGGAATGCCTGAAAAACAATGCCTGGGAAAAATTCAGGATGGTGGTTTTTCATTGTTTTGACAAACATCCCTCATTTTTGCTGATGATCTTCCAACCTGTTGCCACGTGTGGCATGGGAAATGCGCCTGGTTGTATTACCAATGTTGGGCACCCCATAATGGGTACCAGCTCTTCAGACCCACAGAATCCAATACATCGTTTCTATGGGAATGTTGCCTAATCCCATCCCCTAAAGATGGGTGACACTCCCCAGAAAGCATGGTTTGATAGGAAATTTCTACATCTTTGGGACCAAGAATGGAGGTGTTGAACATTAGGGGAATGGGATTATCAGGAGATTATCCTAAGAGCCAATTACATCCAATTACACCCCCTGGTGATCGTAAGTCCCCTTTCTTCGCGGCTTGATCCGTGCTTATCCCATCTACATGGATTATAACATATTACAACAGCAACTTTGGGATAATATGTTATAATATCACCATATTATAACCATATTATCCCCATTAATTATCATTAATTACTATGGCAACTATGGTTCTTCACCACATAAAAAATCTCTGAAACAAAAATCCTCCAGTCATTTTTCGCACGGCACGCAGCCGCACTCGCGGCGACCAGGTTTCGGCCCGCACTGACCTGGTCATCGATGAAGAAAGCCGCAGTGTATTCTTTAAAAAAATGGAGGGTTCCCAAAATAGATCCATTTCCCTCTGTACCCTCTGGTAAACTAACATAACTATTGAACATGGCCATTTATAGTGGATTTTCCCATTGAAAATGGTGATTTTCCATAGCTATGTTAGTTCACCAGAGGGTAAATGGTACGCCCCAAGTCTGGTACAGCGTTTGATTCATCCTGGGTCGATTTTCTTCATCCCAACTGGGCGAATCACTGCCAAATCAAAGTGCTTGGCGTCTTCAAACGAATCGGAACTGTGCGTATGGGTGGGGAAAATCCATATTATATACTGTCAGCGTGTATATGTATCTCTCTATATTATATATATGTGTGTGTGTGTACATTTCAAAAGCCACCACAACAACAAAAAAAACAGAAAAACAGTGGACAACCTCTGAAAGTTTGAAGTTTGGCGCTGGCCCCTTCGGCTCCTGCCTTCGACATCAAAGACCTAACTTCTCCTGTAGCCCATCCTGATTCAATCCTGGGTGGCCAAAGGGCCAGGTCTTTTTGGCTAAGTGTCTCTCTTCTGTGAACCCTTCTGTCACAATCCCAAGTGGTGAATTGTCATTTTTTTATCGGCAGGAAATGCAAAACACGTCAAAAAAAACATATGAAGCATAGTATAGTATAGACAATTAACATACACATATATTTCAAGAACGAATTGGGTGTACCCCTTTCAGTGGGGACCCTTCAGGTTTTTCCTTATATACCCATTATATAAGCATTATAAGGATGGTATGCAAACTATATATATATGATTATATATGCAGCATATACACATAAGCTACGGCGAAATAAGGGCTGACTTCCTTATGCTCTCGTCAGACACCAGCATCGTCCCTCAAAGTTAGGTATGTTTCAAGCCTGGTCTTGGACTTGCTTCAGGAACCTCAAAAAATATAGCGCTATCGTACCGCTGTCCCTTTAGATTCCCCAGGTCGTAGATTTCCAGCAAATCCAGGGCATCGGGGTAAAGCTTTGGTCTTGACTTTGCAAGGTCAGGAAAGGGATGTGTAAACCTGCAGCACCTTGTGCAAGGAAGTTCGCTTCCCATGAAGTCAAATTGGAACCCCCCTTCTTAAAAGGGGGTTTTTAGACTTATAGTTATAGATGTATTATAGATGTTATAGATCTATAATTACCCAACTTGTTGTAACATGACCAAAACCCTTGGATAGATCTAAGAATCTAAGCATTCGAACATATTCGAACCACACCAGGACCCGTGTCATGAATTCTCACGATTATCCATATTACTCCGGAACCCACCAGGTTTCTTTACAACCGATGTGGGGAATCCGCGCAAAAATAGACCATCAAACCGATGTTTTTCAGGAATGTACCCTCTGGTTATTTCACATAGCCATGGAAAATCCACCCATTTTTAATAGGTAAACCATCTATAAATGGGCCATCTATACCATGGCTATGTCAAATAACCAGAGGGTATTATGTGCCGTTCCATATTGCCCAAACTGCCCAAACTCATTTGGAACTTGAATCCCATGTGATTCGATGATGCGTATCTCCGCCAGTAAGCGACTGAGGAACAAATGCTTCCAATTAATTCCTTCCTAGTTTCATAGCATTTTACATCATTTTACCATATGTACCATCTGGTTATTTAACATAGCCATGGAAAATCACAATTTTTAATAGGTAAACCTCTATAATTAAATGGGCCATTTTCCATGGCTATGTTAAATTACCAGAGGGTATTTTGTTCATCGATTCTTTCTGCCGAAAACCCCCATGGCCGAGGCGCGATAGACCTTCCCCGGCTGCAAGAGGCCGGCGTCGTCGGCGAACTCGCGCTTCATCCAAGGATCGCAGTAGGTGATCCACGCCTTCGATGCGATCGTTTCCCGTTTTTGGAGCGGAAAAAGGGTGGAGAATGCACATCCTGGGGCCAAATTTCCACCATTAAAAAACATCCACTATTGAAAACCTGATTGATGTTTCAAATCTCCCCAACATCTCCAACATGTAAAAGTTCACCGTGTTTCCCCCACCCTCTTCGTTTAAACATTGGGTTTTTTCTGGCCCTTCACCTGCTGTTTCCTCCGTGCGTCCCCACGTCAGAGGCCCGAAGCATCATCTGAATCGCCAGATCCTCAGTGTCCTGCAGGGAGATCAGCGAACGAGACAAGCGTTGCTACAGAATCGCTGGCTACGACTTCAGCCTATGTCTATATTGTAAAACGCCCCCCAAAAATCGAAAACACGCATACACACACAAACAGATATATATATATATCTGTCTGTGCATGACTACGCATGTATATATAGATATACATACGTAGATAATCATTTAACCGACAACTGATAGGATAGTCAACGGAGCATGTTCACCAAACTTACATCAATGACTGACAAGAGGCAAAACCTCCAAAAATGGAGACGTCATCCAACCAACAAGCGTGGGTCGTATGATAGCCGCATCAGCCCCTTGAAGCAGCAAGGCTGCACCAGGATGTGAAAGCTTTGCAGAGCAGGGATGTTCCAATCTTCATCTGCCAAGTTTAAGGTTGGCAAGGACCATCGAGAATCGAGACCATCAAATGTGTGCATGTGCGCACATTCTGATGCTCATCTTTTGATCTCATAAAATCATTACTACATCTGATTACCACATACCACCCCATTTTCGGCTGGCAAGTCTTCACTATTGGCTGCGGTCCTACCCAACCTTTTCAGCACTGGCTACGGAAAAATCGTTGATCCCTCTATAGAATCAAAGTTGGTTTATAACTAGCTTAACTATTTTTTTACTGGGGTCTATGTGAAGATAGGATTTATTGTACTTATATACCCTCTGGTGAACTAACATAGCAATGGAAAATCACCATTTTTAATGGGAAAACTCACTATTTCTATGGCCATTTTCAATAGCTACGTTAAATTACCAGAGGGTAGATGGTGTTATTAACCAAGAATCACAACTGGGATCAAAAGCCAGCCGCCGCTGAGCAGGCTTAGCCCCTCCTTGTCCACGGCTTCTTCTGCATCCAGTTCCAGACCCAGCTGTGCTAAACCTGTCCACGTGACACCGGCAACATGCAGCTATGATCACAATTTCTCAGGGCCAAGTGTGGAGATGGAAGGGGGGGGGGCATTTTTGGAAAAATCTACACTCTATTTATTCTGGTTGGTGGTTTTAACAATCTTGAAAAATATTAGTCAGTTGGGAAGGATTATCCCATATATGATGGAAAATAAAACATGTTTGAAACCACCAACCAGTATTATTGTCTGCCTGATTGTATTTGTGTACATTCTCAAGAGGACTCAAGTACCAGTTACCAGCCAACAGGTGTGGAATCCAATCATCCAGCCAATCCTCAAGATGTTTTCTTGGAGCTTACTCACGGTGTTTTTTTTTCAGGGGTTGACTTTCCCTTTCAAGGATTGCTGAACCAGGAACACCCAGATCCATCGAACAGGACCCCTCATCTTCCTCCACAAATCGCACGCACTGGCCTCGTTGAATGTCCTTCCAATTGGCCTTGCTGTAAACCACCAGACCTCGGCGATATCAAAGCAGGCTCTTTTCGGTGGAAAACGTCCCCAGTCCCCCGTGGAATGTTTGATCTTTTTTGTGTTCATCGTATCCCCGCACAAAAACATGGCGAAAGATTGATCCAATCACAAATCACCCAAATCGAACCGAGGTTCCGCCGGCAATTCCTATGCCGGCAATGCGTTGGAACGTTCAATTTCTCCAAAATTGATTTTGTCAGAATCTTCATTGTGGATTGATGTGGATTGTGTGTTTGTTTGGTACTTTTTTTTGGCCGAAACACATGACAACTATTCCCAGTAGAAGTAGATCCCATACTTGAGGGTTGCTCCCAACACCCTGCTAAATGATCTAAATGGATGTATAATGGATGTCAAATGACAACTGTGTCCCCCTACAACTCGACACCTCTTCTCATTTCAACTCCAGGTGATAATTCCCCAACACCTTCAACCCCGTCTATGACTTGGCTGCAGGACACATGTATTCCTTTGGGTCCTCAGTGCCGTCCCTGGGGTCCAACCTGCGCAGAGGTCGATGCTTTGGGTATAGATTCTAGATCAATTTGAAGGTTTCCATAAATGGGGGTACCCCCAAATGGGTGGTTTATAATGGAAAATACCATTAAAATGGATGATTTGAGGGTACCCCTATTTCAGGAAACCTCCATTTAAAGTGGAACGTTTAATGCAAATAAAAATGTCCCATACCTTTTGCATGTCCATTGCTAGCCTCTTTTTTGGAGCCATACCCATTTGTCGCTTTCCGTCCTTGGTTCCAGTTCTCATCCAGGGTAAGTGTTATCTCCATGGTTTTGATGGCAACTAGAAATAATCTATCCTTTTCCCACCCACAATCAGCAAGATAAATTGGAGATGCCCAAACTCTGATAATCTGATAAACTCTCAGCTTGAGAGTTGTTTGATGTTGTTTGCTCCATTCTCATCACAGCCCCCCGGCACCCGGTGTAGTAGAAGTGGAACTTCAGCTCCTCCTAGTCTCAGAAGTGGCGAGTGATGCTGGCATATTTGCCCACATTTGGGTCATATTATGGCCTAGTATCTCCATGCATCCCAACTGGTGGTGCATTTTTTCTGTAACTTTGCCGACTAAGAAGCATCAGTGTTCCAAGGGAATATTTATACGATGTATGTGTGTGTGTATGTATATGTATATAAGATATGTATATGTATATGCATATGCATATGCATATGCATATGTATATGTATATGTATATGTGTGTGTGTGATTGTGTGTATATATGGCAGTGTGTCAAAACCTTGTACCCCTGGTGAACATCAAAATAGCTGGTAAATGGATGTTCATCCCCCTAAAAATGGTATTAATTAATAGGTATTGATCCATAGCCATATCTCACATGAAGGGTCAAGGGCGTGTCACTAGCAGTCCTAACCCATTCAAGGCCCCCGGACCAGCCCCACTCCTGCAACTTGATCACCTCTGTGACCTGCTCCTCCCCCACGCACACGGCCCGAGAATAGAGCTCGCGTGGCCACATGCTACTGGCGATCGATTCGGGCAATCCCCAGCGGATGACCCATGATTACACAGAAGGGAGGACACAGGGACTGGTTCAGAAGGGGAAGCAGCTAACGTTGTTGTTTCAATCCGTGAATCCTAGCCGTCAAATCAGAAATGAACAAGGATAACAAGGGGATGACGTTTATGGGAAATGCTGAAATGATGGATCAAGATGGGTCAAACAGAAACTCTCCAACTTCAAAGGGTTAGACTTGCCGAGCCTCAAGCCATGGTAGTCCATCATGTCACCTCGGAAGAAGCGACCGTAACTTTCCGTGGGGACCCTGAGGAACAGACCGGTAGGGAAGGTGAATGCGATTGATATACCACCGGCAATCAACCAGGATGTTTGAACCCGTAGTTGACATAGTTGTTCTTAAACCAGTAACTCCTGATTTGAGTTGGTTAAGCCCCATTTGAGCGTCCAAGATCTCCCTATAGTTTCCTATGTTTTCCAAGAGTTTCTAATGTTTCTGCATTTCTTGGTGGTCAGAAACCCATTTATTGCACGAAAAGACAACCACCTGCCGTTCCACCAATAAGGCCGGGCAAGGCGCGTGGATGCACGCTCACTGCAGGCTTGGACCCGTCGGCACGCAGCACCTGCCGGCCCCCAGATGTAGTTCTGTCATGTTACATCTGCCATAAACCCAACAACAACAACAACAACCACAACCAACCCAACCAAACCAACCAACCAACCAAACAACCAACCAACCAACCAAACAACCAACCAACCAAACCAACCAACCAACCAACCAAACAACCAACCAACCAATCAACCAACCAAACAAACAAACCACAAACCACAACCAACAACCAACAACCAACAACCACAACCAAGTTATATATATATATTAAAAGAAAAACCCTTAGCTATCGTTTGGGACAAAAAACTTGCCGAGAAAGTTGATTTTACTGGCACTGGTTTTATATCATTTTGCTCAAGTTGAAGTTAACCCGCGCAAACGCCCCAATGGAAAACCAGAGCTTTCCCGTTCAGATAATGATCTACATTCATGGTGGGTTCTCCACATCTTTTGGATTCTTTCTGTATGTTTACAAGAGGGTGACACCTGAGGAAACCTATGATCTTACCCTCCGGTACTCTAACGTAGCTGGAAGGTCTCAGAGATCACCCGACCTCCCAATCTTCGACAGGTCCACCACTCCAGATCTTCGCGTTCTGGTGTCCATGGAAAAACGGCGGTGGAAGATGCTTGAAGATGTCAACCCTTAAGAACCCTTAACCATGCTTCACAATGGTCAACACTGGGTATGAGTGGTTCATGAGGCTATAACCAACAATAATGGATGACGAATGGATAATTGGATTTTTTTGTGGGAAAGCCAATGCCATAAAGTTTATACCATGACTATGGATGATTCAAAAACCACTCATTTATGGTGATTTGGGAGATTGTTTACCTTATGGCTTTGCCACATTAATATTGAGAATACCCTCTAAGTAATTTAACATAGCTATTGAAAATGGCCATTTATAGTGGATTTTCCCATTAAACGTGGTGATTTTCCGGTTCGCTATGTAAACGTTTACCAGAGGGTAGTACTTGGTGTCCAATGGGAAAAACATCAAACAACATTCGAATGTGGCTTAAACTCAATGATAAACACATTCAGAAAATGAATGATACTTGCTGGATCACCCCAATGGTGAGTTACAGTTATCACGAGACGGGTTCTTCGTCCAGAAAAATAGCTGGGCTATTCTCCTCACAGACACAACTGTCGTATCTTATTACAAATGTATATGCAAGTTGTTAAATAACTATATATATATAATCATTACTATTATTATCAATCATTATTATTGTTGTTCTTCTTATTTTTTTGCTATTTATTTTTTTGTTTTATTATCATTATTGTTATTATTTAAAGAATATATGTTATATTACTCTATATATATATGCCAAAAATATAACCAGAGCTTTCTAACAAAAAAAAAAACATAAACCATCCCAAAATTGTTGACGTTCTTGGATATGCCTTCAGAATTTATATGAAATAACATTACATGACCCCCACACACATGCACGGTGGCTTGGGTGGTAAAAATGCTTTGCCTGAGGTCTCACGGCTGCACCCGTCGAACAAATCTCTCCGAAGCTGTCCTTCCATCTGGTCATATCATACTCAAACTCCACCATGCTTGCAGCGCCTGGGTCGACCATCCCTCTAGGAAACACTCATGTGGTGATCACAAGATGGGAAGAGAATGGACTATCTACGCATGACCTTACCACAGTTATCTATATCTTGATTTGGTGGGTTTAGGTTGATATTGAGATGACTTTCCAGGAGATCTTCACATTGAGATTTTGGACCCAGCCTGGCCAAAGCCCACCACAGAGGCACAGCTCCCCTCCGAAAAGGGCTGCAGCTACCAGGAACCCTGAATTTCAGCGGCATCTGATTTCAAACATTGGGTTTTCTGGCTGAAAAACCTGACAATCAGCCAGGTTGAAGCTGAAGGTCTGAAGGTTTACCAGCTGAATGGTCAAAAATCTCTCTGTCATGGAATTCGGTCTTAAAAAAATATAAAAAAGCAAGTTCACTGGTAGGAACCTTAAAGTGCCTAGCAGGAACGCCCAAATTTCGACATTTCAAGCGGACAATGGCACTCAGAATTTGGCCCCATATGATATCCCATCCGCATGGCCTGGACATGGTGATATTTTATTCATTTCTATTCTATGTCATGTTGATAGTATATTATATAATATGATATGTACATGTATATATGTATAAATCATCAAAGTATGAAAATACATGAAAATAATATATAAATCATTTTCTGTGATATATTAATATATACATTTATTTATTTATTTATGTATTTATTTATTTATATTTATATTTATATTCGTATTTATATTCATTTATGTATAGACACAAAAATCATCAAAGTGTACGTTCCAACCATGTTGGAAGCCCCAGAGGCTGCTCCAAACTCCGATTTTTCCAACAGCCGCCAAGGCGGTCGTTCGACCTCAGATGACCACCAAGCGCCCAGAGTGGAAGGGCAAGAATTCCCACCTGGCTGGTGAACTGCTGGCTCAATGGTTACTATGGCTATAAGTATCAAGAATTGTTAGCAAATGTACTAAACGTTACTAAACCATAGATGGTTATTTATTGTTATTTACTAGCCATATATTAGATGGAGTTATATCACATCAAGTATAATGCTGCTCGATTTGCCAATCATAGGTGTAATTTTGTTGTGCCAAATCGATCAAATCATGATACTTCGAAACGGGTGCAAAATTACTGAGATACTGCAGGCACTCTCAGGGACAACGGAGTGATATAACGTTCCCTACGCGAACTGCAGTGACTGCAGCTACGATGTGCCGGATGAGATAACCCCCTGGCAAACAAAGATGACAAGGGCGCAGATCCCTGTTGAAAGCTACAGAGAGTCCCAAGGGTGAATATCATGGCTAACCGGCTAACCTTAGCTACAGTACCCCACAAATCCCTACAGGACCTCCATGACAGTGGTCAAAGAAACGAATTTTGCCGGGCACAAGGTTTACCCGAAGATCCTTTTTGTTCATTGGATCATAACCCAGTCCCAAGCATGCCAGCGGACGGGATCAGGAAAGGCCTTGGCGTCACTCACCAAGTCTGTAGGCCAGAAAAAGGTGCCCTTCCCCGTAAAACAACATGGTTTTGTCTGAAATCGGTTGCCCTCCAATTTGATGCTTGGTCAGCACGACTTTCCCCAGTACATCGACCATAGAAAAACTGGGGATACTCTCTGTACCCCATGGATTCAGAAACACAGAGGATTCCTGGGTTTCCAAACGCTCGCGCAAGGCGAGTTTGCTGTTCCTCGGACAAACCCATGGGAACGCCGGTAACCTGCCAGCAAGAGCCGGTTTCGGGAAATGGAAAATCTATGTTTCACACTTTTTTTGCGCCCAAAATTGTTTCATGTAGATGTTCCCTTCCCAAAGTCTGGGATTATTAGTACTAAAATCATTTAGTAACAATGCTGGAAGGATGTGACGCCAGCTGCAAGGGCACCATCTCACCCCCTCCGTTCGAGTTGGCGAGTTGGATCCGAAGCCTCTGGTTGCCAAATCTGCACATCATGCAATGACAACATCACTTGTTTCGCTCCTCTCCAGCATGCCCTCTACGTGCATGTATATGTCCACTTTTTAAATACATACATATACATATTTATGTATTTATGTATTTATGTATCTATTTATTTATTTGTTTATCTATTTTTTCATTTATTTATCTATTTATCTCAGTTAGTTAGTTACATATCTGTGTGTGTGTATAGTCTCTCTCTCCTTAAGGGTGGGTATACTCACCCACAATTTTATATCTGCGGAATTTATATCTCAACAAAAAATCTATAGTCATTATAATAGTCTAGAGATATATATATATAAATAAATAAATAAATAATACATAATATTATATAATATAATATAATATTATATATATATATTACTTACATATCATTGGTGGAAGTGGACTGTGCCCATCGACCCCCATCCCTTCGCACCGCCACGCGCAAGGATTTCTTCCGCCGGAGGAGTCCGACGTTGACCGCTCCGTCCGAGAGCCTTGGAGATCGGAGCCCCCCTTGGGCTCCATGGAGCCGTGGGAATGCCCCTGTGACTTCCAGGGATAGGAAAATCATAGTAAAAATCTGGGAGAATCCTCTGTAAATGAGTATACATGGAGGTTTCACCATCAACAAATCCGGATTTCATGGGACAAAAAATGGAAGTTCATGGAAGTTAATGGGGACTTTCAAACGTGGCTAGCTGGAAAGACCCCCTACAAATGGAAGTGTTTATGGGAAAATCAACTATAAATAGTGGGTGTATGTGGATGTTCCATTGCCGTGTTTGATTGCAGGAGGGTAATTCTATAGATTGTGAAGCTTTGTAGCAAACCCAAAAAGATTGGAAAAGTAAAATCCTACTAGATTACTAGAACAGTGGTGAATTACTGTTCTATCTTTCTGAGGCTACGATTGCGTTACTGAACTGGTGGTAATAAGTCGTGCAGGATTTCTGCCAAAATGATCATTGCGCCCGTTTTTTTGCGGGCAATGAGTCTAGATCAAGCATTACAGACACAGACTATCGAAGTTAAATTTAAAATCTGCACAAAATTGCGAACTAAACATGACCGGGAACTAAACAAAAACCGAAATTGGAATTATGAATTGTCAGGTTGGATGAATAGAGTCTTGAATGTGGGGATTTCTGATTTCTTCGGTTCGAAAAGCCGAAAGCATCTCCCAACCGCCAGTCCCCACAGCAACTCCTCTGGCCAACAATTTTTGCGCATTGCACCGCAAACGACGGGCAAGGCGACGCTACTGGATGCACTTGGAGTCCAACTTCGGCCAATTTCTGATACTCCAAGCAGTTGGGCCCCCTTTTGGGGCCCAGATGGAGGGGTAAATCTTGAAATGTTCATCTCTTCACTCCACGCCGTTCCTTCCAAATCTCCTGGGCAGGGCTCCATTCTATGTTGAATGGTTCACCCTCCATTTAAATTTCGAATCCAAACCCCTTGGGACTCCTACATCAGGTTTGCAAATGGGGCTGTCTCAGAATTTTGGGAGTTCCAAAATCATCACCTTGCCCATGGAGATTGCCCTTTGTAGCCTCTGCCACTTTCAAACAAACCAAAAATGGCTTCCACAATGCTTCCACGATCTTCGATCTTCCGGGAACATCTTTCCTTCTTTGCCTGAAAATAGAGTATGTCCTTCCCAAGATCGGACATCGGTCCTCCATCCCGTGGAAAGACACCCCGACCCAGCTGGCAAACTCGCAGCACTCGCGGGTCTCGTCGTCGTCTTCGGCAGCGCAGTTGTCCGCCGGAGCGCGGGGGAGGTCGATGCAGAGCTGCTCATAGGCGCGGACCAGCCTTGAAGACGTTGCAGATGGGACAGGTGCTATGATGTGGTTCTCCTTGGGGAATACTATGGAAAACAAAACATGTTTGGTGTACCCTCCTTGAGAAAGTCACCTGCAAGTCTGCAAGTGGGAAAAGATGTTTCTCACTTGTATCTCCGTTCCACTTTAAAAGGTGTTGGTGGAAATGCCATTATGAATAGCATGGGTACCCTCTGGTAAACTAACATAGCTATTGAAAATGGCCATTGATAGTGGATTTTCCCATTAAAAATGGTGATTTTCCAGTTAGCTATGTAAACGTTTACCAGGCCGGGTATCTCTCAGATATTTAGGGATCCATGGGATCCATGGGATCATCCAACCCCCCCATCAGCCCAGATTCTGCTTCGCCACCTCGGTGGCAATGGCCACACAGCGCTCGCCTTGCACCGTCCATTTGTCGGGGTGCCACTTCCTGGTCCAGTGGGGATTCCCATCACCTGGGGTGAAAAATTGTGCTTGCCAAATGCCAAGTCGGAGAAACCTGTCTGACGATGTAATATGTATATCACATACATATATATATATATATTATATATATATATATATCTCTCTGTCTCTCTCTCTCTCTCGCTCATGAACTCAGTGTATTTTATTTATGGCCTGTATGTAGTATGGAAAGATCTCCAAATCTGAGATGACAGAGCTGTTTGGCCTGAATTGACCAGCCGAAAATTCAAAGAATCCTATGTGCAACTCTCTCTCCATCGCCTTCTCGAAGAGTTCAATGTGCAACTACTCTTCCCCATTTATCCACCATCACCCGCAGTAAGGTCTTAAGCATCTAAGGAACAGCTTGACCTTTTGTAGTGTTTCCACTGCTTTTCTTCATCTTTCTTCATCTTCTGAACTATAGGGCAACCATGGGCAACCCAACAGTTTCTTCACATCCTCCCCACCCGGAGGCCTGGCCAGTGCCAGGTAGGCCTTTCTGGCCGATCTGCCATCCATGTGACGCCCCAGCCAGGCTTCGCAGCAGCCAACTCCGTCCAACATCTCCAGAAGCATCAAGGGTTTCTCCTGGAACTCGGAAAAAGGTCACAACAAAATGCCTGAGGCAAACCCCTTGTCAAGGTGAGATAAGGCCACTTCCCAGCTTTTGCATGTTTTGGTTGCCCCATCACCTCCCAGCAGCTGTTACCCGCCTCCCAGTCACGAGTGTGGGAAGGCAGCCCTTGGCACATCTCTTCCAGGGTGCATTTTCGCTCCCGGAACTCCTTCAGCAAATTCTCCTGCCAAGTTCAGCGAGGGCGTCCGGAGTTGTTGGGGCGAAGGGTGCCTGTCAAAAAATTGAAGGTGTTTCATGTTTTTCCACAACTTAGGAATGTGGTGCCATTTGGACTCAAATACGCCGCCCTTGGATGTGTATATTACAGATAAAGATATATATCTATATCTATATCATTCTATATCTATATCTATATCTATCTATCTATCTATATATCTGTGTGTGTGTGCGCAATAATTCTAATAGAAGACATGAAATGGCCTTAAGGCCTTAAGATCCAACCCGAAAGAAACTGGAACATGCTACAGAACTCAAACTGTGGGCTTCACAAAGATCTGTGGGCCATATGGGTCGAACATATTCTAACCCAGAAAACCTCTGGGCGATTGTCTTGGGGCTAAAAATTGCTAAAATCTTCTTGAGCAGATGGCAAGGGTCGTACTGTAGCATCTGGGTCTGGGGTGTGTAGAAACCGAACACCTCAGAATTGGATGTAAACAGCGTCCATATCTGTGACCCCGCCCCGCAAAGAACTGGCTCCTTCTGCATTTTTTTCTGACGTTCAGCCTCCTCCAAAGCCTTGGGGCCACTGCCAGCATCACATCAAAAATCATGAAAGCTACTTGTGCCAAACTCAAGCGCAAAATCCACTTGCTGCAAACAATTATTACATGGAGGACTATTGGGGCTACATGGGGCTACTTACCCCATCTACAACATTCTAAACTGGTAAAATCTGTTCCAACCAGCCAGTGGGATAGGATAATCCTCCCAAATGCCCTCAACTCACCAAAAAAAGAAACTGCACACTATCAAATTGACTCGAAACAGCTCAAAGATGTTCAAAGCCTCACCTCCCAACCATCCTCAGTTCCACCTATCCCCACCTGTTGTTTCTTCTGCTCCATCCTTTTCTGCTGTTCCTCCTCCAACTTCTCCTGCTCCATCCGTTGCCGCCTCCGCGTGGCCAGCTGCCGTCCCAGGCGTCCCCGGTAGAAGGCCTGGATCCGCACGGCCGCGGCGGCGCGCACCACGCAGCCGGGGGGCCGGCTGTGTCGCCGGCACGGGACGCCCTTGGGCTTCGCCGTGGCCTTGCCACGGCCCGGCATGGCATGGCCGCGGATATCCGGAAAATAGTTGCTGAATTTTGATGAAAAATTGTTGAGCTGTTTGGTGGCGTTGAAGGTTGGACAACTGACAACGGTGTGATGCTCATCCATGCTCATGACTCCTGACATGACAACTGCAGCTTGCTGCGGGGCCTAGGAACGAACAAAGATGGAGCACGCAAAGATGTTCACCTTCTGTCACAGGAATGTGTTCCTACAGGTACAGGTCCGAGCTCACAACAGTGACAGGGATCCATCGGGGCACCATTGTGGCAGTGGGCGAAGGCCGGACACAAAGACATTGGGAAGACAATCCACATCCCAACCCAACAACTTTATTCACCCTGGATTCACAATAGCCCAGTTGATTAACGGGGGCGTCCCAAAAATTCAATGTTGCCACCAGTCCTGAAGTGCTGTCCGCCAAAAGTGTTCAAGAATTCTGGGGAGCCTACTGCAGAGATCATCTGAGATAATTCATTGTTCCGCAGCACCGAGAAAGTAAACACACGCACACACACCAAAAAAACACCGACCAGGACAGGACAAACTATCATCATCTTACAACATGTGCTCAAAGTATCGCAACTTAACGGTGCATGAATCTACCATTCACCCAGTCGGCTCAACCAAGTCTGGCAAGTTGCTTCAGCAGCGTGCCGGGTGACCGGACCGAGCGCCCCGCTCATCCCGGGTGTCGTAGACGAAGCTGCAGCCCCAACTGGTGAAAGACGCTGGGCACCCAGCTGGGCCCAGCTGGGTGGTTCAACGGAGAAAAATTGGAGGTTCCACCAAGTTCCAGCCCTCCAAACCTCCAAGCACCAAACACTGGGAACCTACAAAATTGGGAAGATGGTGGATGTTAACCAGCATGGGAGTTGATGTGTTATTTAATGGGGGGGGTTCGAACCTACCGAGAAATGGATTTAGCAAAGCCACTATATAACTGTTCAAGGGAACTGGCATTGCTGTTGACATCCCAAATCAGAAAATAATAGATGGACTAGACTCTGTTGGCATGTTTGCTTGCTAAATGTACCCAAGAAAAAAGCAAAACGTGGGCTGGTTTTAGGTTGCCCCTTGCAAAGTGTTCCAGCTAGATAGATAGATCATTGGAATTAATTGGGTTGGTTTCGAACATATTCACCGGAAATCACGGTGTTTCCATCTTTTTACCCCACACCTTCCGGGATTTTCACCAGATTCCCTCGCCATTTCAGCCCAGACCCACTCCTTCCAGCTCGTCGCCGCAGCACAGTTGCCAGGTGAGCCAGGGAGGCTTCATGCCTGGGGCTGATGATGGTATGAAGCAATGACTAGCTGGGTATGGGTCAAAGGTAGGAGTTCAATCAGGGATTCTATGATGATTTCACATGATTTTGCTTACTGATAGGAACAAAGAGATACAAAATGTGGGCATGCCTGCCTAAGATATGGATATATCCCCCATGTATAGCCCGCTAGATGCTTTGCGGCCGACTTTATAGAGAATAGCCTGGTATAAACTGGAATGGCCACATGTCTGGAGTCTATAAAGTGGAAAGCCAACATGTTTTGTCT
>Ga0126342_10003655_pt1 | contig 25612 bp, 22 predicted proteins | sample Cyp1metagenome_FD_92528 | JGI IMG/M metagenome (GOLD analysis project Ga0126342, IMG submission 92528) | Coral microbial communities from Lord Howe Island, Old Settlement Bay, Australia - Cyphastrea 1 metagenome | ecosystem: Host-associated > Invertebrates > Cnidaria > Coral ... | reverse complement strand
GTCTGTTGCAGCGTCCATTCGGCTCACCGCGTCTGCAATAATGTGACCAGTATTCAACTTTATGAGCTCTGCAAAACAATCGCGCCCAGCAGCAATGCTAGTGGCAGAAATTGTTGAAACTTCAACGTCATGAAATTCCCTACAAAATTGCTCCAGACTTCTTGGAGCCACAGTAGGATCACCAAGAGATGCGCGTACAAGCCACATCCTATTCAACAAACCGTGACTTTTGACACCTGAAGCATCTTTCAGCTGCTTTGCTAAGCTCTCACATTTTTTCTTATAATATGCTCTTTGTACTTGCATCTTTCTCACCGATGCAATTTTGCCAACTGAAGCCTTCGGCTGCACATCGAAAGCTTCTGCCAATTCTTGCGCAGCCTTACTCAAAGATTCTTTTAACACATGATGTTCGCCAGATAACGTATTAGCAAATCTCGAAAGGTCATTATGTAATTTCTTTGCCGCTTCATCCATCTGTGGCCTTTTCCAACTTCAGCAAAATCATGTTGATCATCCCCAAGCCCATGCCATCCAACATTTGGATGACAAAAAAACTGACTCGTGCCGAAACGCATACACCAAAGGACGAAAAGACGAAATGACGGCCTTTCCATTGGAAATCAATCAATTCAAACATGATGTCTCTCCCAAATCAAATGAATCTATGGGTTCAAAACTGCACTTCACATATATTTAATTATACTGCTAGCGGTGCAATATAGCCATTATGAACCACTAATCCGCAAAAACGATAGGCAACAAGAATCATGCAAGCTCCCAAGATCATACACATAACAAATGGATGATTTGGGGGTACCCCATGACTTTGGAAACCCCCCGTATGGAGGTTTCCTAAAATGCAGAGTTCCCAAAATCATCCACAGTTAGACGATTTTAGTATTGAAACCGGTTTTAGCGATCCAGCATGTTGAGAAACCACCTTGTAGCTACCCTCTCGTTATTTAACATGGCAATGGAACATGGCCCATTTACACATGATTTATCTATTCGCAATAGATAAATGTGATTTTCCTTTTCGCTATGCTCACTTACCATCGAGTAAACCAAAAAAAACGTTTTTAATAGTAAACCATAGATAAATAGGTAATTTTCGCGCTAAATGACCATAGAGTAAACCAACAAAAAATACGTCTTTGGACATTCGAAAGACACCTTTTGGAAAATTCCTGCAATGATCCCAAAGCTGGGGTCAACCAACATGCTTCACATGACACCAACATTGGTAACACGCATAAAATTGGTACACACATAAAGACCCCACGAAATAGTTTGTTAAATACTAATTATGATGTATTTATGTCCAAATGTGGTTCCAATTATAGTGGTTGTATCCGCACGTATATGAAACACACACATGATATTCCCATGTTTTCTGGGCTACATCCCCGTCTAAACAAGGATTTCTGGTGAGGTTGTTGTGGCTGTTGGGGGCGCCATGATATGACTTGGAGGCTGCTTGCATCCACAGCAACTTGAGAAAAACCACATCACTTTGAACAAGATGCTCGTTTTGAACAACATACATGAAATTGCATGAAACTTTTTATCAACACAAACATACCCAAACATAACCTCACTAGCGGCTATAAATCGAATGAACCAACTTATCCTGGCGTTAGCCATCGGATCGCGCAGCTCTTAGCGTACACTAGCTAGTTAGATTGGAATTACCTATAGCTCAAAGTTTGGACCCCCTATACACCAGGCAGGATTCACAAGGGTTAACCCCCCTGACACTTTGATGGCAAAATCATCAGATTCACCACGGAACATGCTCTTTAGTTTTGGTTTATATTATCATTATAAGTTGGGTTACGTTGGTGAAGCATATCCCACCAGATAATGTCCACATGTTTTTTGCAACTTAAGGAACCATTTCCACATATCTACCATTATATCCACAAAAAATCGTTGAATATATGGTGGATATGTATATATATAATATACATATACATTTATTATGGATATTCATGGATAATGTATACAACTATTATTGATGCATATCCACATTATGAATATATCCATATATCCATATATCAATATATATATATAATTTATAAATATAAATATACACATAGTTGCCCTTATATATCCCCATTACCAGCGCCCCATTTCCAGCAACCCCCAAACGCGCCCCCGGCTGACAGAGCCCTGTAGGGATTTTTGTTGGGCTCCAGGCTGACATGCTGCCGCTGTAGTGGGATCCCAAGTCCTGGAAGTTAGCTCTGGGAAACTAACAAAAAACGATGGAAAGATCCACCATTTTTCATGGGACAATTCACTTTTTAATGGTGATTTTCCATAGTTGTGTTAGTTTACCAGAGGGTAAGATATTAGCCTCTGGTAATTTGTTACATAGCTGAACCAATAGAAATGGTGATGAAAAACCTATAGAAATGGTGGTGAAAAACCACTAGAAATGGTGATGTAACCTCTGGTAATGACTAACATAGCTATTGAACATGGCCCAGTCGAAATAGTTGATTTACCCATTGATAGCATGGTGATTTTCCAGTTCGTTATGTAAACGTTTACCAGGCCGGGTATTCGCGAGCGATCCTTTGTTCATAATGATGACGATAGTCAATCAATGACTTTCATGTGAATCACTTAGTTGATACTAGCGATCTATTGACATTGTTCAATTCAAATTATTCAATAGTTAACTATTATTGATATTAGTCCATTTAGCTATTATTGATGCTCATTCGTGAAAAAACTGTTGCTATGAAAATGGAAATTTGCCATGGCCCGTGAAAATATTCATACTAATAGTGACGAGTTGGTTCAAAAACTCCAAACGACTATAGATCTACCATAAGTTCAAGTTGTTGAAGTTATTTGTATTTGGGGGCCTCACCTTCTACTTTGTGGGACTTTTTGTTCCTGCATTTCTTTTAGATCATGCGTTTGCTAGCCTATTTATACTTGCTTTACCGATTAAAAATGGTGATTTTCCATAGCTATGTTAGTTAGTTTACCAGAGGAGGTTTCCTAAGTCATGGTGGTACCCCAAGGTATCTTGGGTTCAATACGAAGTCAGGGTCATCCACGACGACTGGATGATGACTGGGGTAGCCCTATGACTTAGGAACCGCCAGATTACTTGGAGGACTCTTCCAACTTATAATATGATTAACGGATATGACTTATAGGATAAATGGGGATGAATATGGTAATATGATACCCTCCAGTAAATTAACATGACGACCCTACCAGTCATCGGGGGGCTGGAAAATTATTGAAACCACTCAAACTTGGCTATTTTCTGGGTCGAACGGTTAATTTACCAGAGGGTAAATGGACTTTCCTACTAATGGCTTAATTATTACTATACAATGGATTATCAATGGATATCATGGGTGACTAGTCCATTATTAATGTTCAAATCCCCTATCATACGATTACTAACAGGGATAACTGAAAATTTCCTACTTGGAGGGTATATATTGGGATCAAATCTTGGAGGATTTATTCCATGAACATCCAGTAACATCCTAGATCTTATAAATTGCCTGTGGTTAAAACAATGCCATTTTTACCACCCATGACTGGGAATGGTTTCTACATACCACCTATAAAAAAAAATGGTGATGACTGGGGGATGGTGCGTAAAAGGCATTGTTTAAAAACCCACATGATCATTATTGTGATAATCCTCTATAATAATCATGTTCTTATACCATGGTTTTCTTATACCATGGTTGATTATTAAAGTGGACAAAAATATAGTGGACCTATATAAAAAAATGGTGATGACTGGTGGATGGTGCAAATGACATTGTTTTTACCCACATTAGATTCATTAGATCTATAGTAATCATTGTAATAATCCTCTATAATTTTTCTCATTTTCTTATACCATGGTTGATTATAGTGGACTATGATAATTTAGTTTTCCCATATGGTGCAAGTGACATGGTTTTAACCACAGATCTACCCTCTGGTAATTTAACATAGCTATTGAACATGGCCATAGAAATAGTGAATTTTCCCATTAAAAAATTGTGATTTTCCATAGTTTTTTGTATGTTTAGCACAGATCTAATCCCATCAACATGACCATCTCCCACGTTTCAACCAGGCCCCCGGACGGTGCATTGCTTGGTCTCCGAGGCGCCATGTGCCAGGCGTGCGGCGGGGCTCACCTGCCGGGACAAAACGGGGGCAACGCTCCGAGGAAAACCGCGGTTTTTTCCGCATGAAAGCTGGGGAATGCTGGGTTTGGTACCGGAACTCCCGGAAGACCTTGGGAAATTGCTGGAAAACTGGTTACGTACTTCTGGGTTTTCAAGTCAGCACACTGACCATGTGTGCTGACTGGCAGCTGCAAAAGGCAGCTCTTTATGCTGGCAGCCTGACATAGCCAAATGGGCCAGCTCAGCCACCTGGCTGAGAGCATCTGAGAGCCTTGGCTGCTTCTCTTCCTGCTCTTCATCCAACAAGCCTTCGTGACACAAATGTGCCTCAAGACGAAGATCTGCATCAAAGCATCCTTGGGCTCCAATCTACTGAAGGAACATTCTCTAGCTGTAGGATGTCTAGGCTGCTCTTCAACTGTGCGACACTCGCTTCGGGTTGACAAGAGTTGAGCTGGAAATGGAAGACAGCCTGAGCTGACAGCTTGCCAGCACGAGTGCTGGTCAATCTGAAACCCAGCACTCCGGCAGCAGCGATAGCAGGACTGCACTTCATTGACCCATATTAAATCATGTCCAGGCCCTGCTATGGTGTTGTCATCGATGTAACCTTGGACGCTGATTACTCTTGGGATTCGATTGAGGTACTTGGGATTCGATTGAGGTAGTGATAAATGGGATCCATAGCAAGACAAACGTAAACTGCTGCTTACGCTGCGCCTGTTCCATGAACAAGATCACCCGGTGCTGGATGATAGTGAAGATGCCCAAAGTCGAATAGACCAAGAATTGGCGGACAGACTGACAAGTCAATGCAGCCACAAACTTGTTGATCTCCAGAGGTGGATTCAAGTGCTGGCTGCCAGTATGGCCAACCGCTCAACCTCTTGGGGCCTTCCAGAAGCCATTTGCGGGTTTCCTGAAATAGGGGTACCCCCAAATCATCCATTTTATTTAAGGATTTTCCCTTATATACCATCCAGCTATTGCGGTACTACCCCCATGACTATGGAAACCCCCAAGCATTGCTTCCCCTTGGCGAACAAACACCTTGACTGTCCACCGTGGAGCACGTAATTTACCATCAAATCATGGAAAAACTTAGATACCCTGCAAAAAATGACAGATTCTTAGCTGGTTAGTAAGCAGATAATCCCATACCAAAAGACTCTTTTGGATTAAACTAGCCATCCAAGATTGACCTAGAAATGGGATAACTCGATAACTCCCACATGGAGACAAAGCCAAGTGGTTGACGATGCGCATGGAACTAACCAGCAGGAAGAAAGCTTCCCTACCTTCATGTTATTGGATATCCGCAATTCAATGATATTTTTTTCATGAAATCTACGGGAAATCAATACCGGTGATACCATATTTCAAGCCAAACCTTCGAAAAATGTGGCGGCTCATCGATTTCGCAGCAATCGAACCAGCCATCAAAAAAATCCATCATTTGATGTCATATTTCCATCATTTGATGCCATAAACCAGCCATATTTTGATGGCTGACCACTCCCCATGGTAACATTTTTCGGATGATGGATCCATGTGGATCTGTTTTCGAACAGCGGTCCAGTGGTCAAGACGCGGCGCGGCTTACAGAACGAGTCCTGCGTTCAGGTTACGGATTCCTGGGATTTGGATGTTCCACCATCTGGTTATGACTAACATAGCCATGGAAAATCCCAACCATAAATGGAGGTTTCGTTCGCTGGGAAAATCATCTATTTCGATTAGGGCCATCATTTTCCATGGCTATGTAACAGTCATAACCAGAGGGTATATCGGGTAGTGAAACTCCTGAACTCATCAGGGGTCGATCACAGCCAGTGATAAGTAGGGTGTATCCTACAGGATGGGGCCCCACGAGTTCGCGTGAACCGAAATGCTCAAACAAGTGGCTGAATTCGATTGGGTTTATGGCATAACGAACGGATGTTTTCATGGGGTTTATAAAACCAACGTTCACATCACTGGGGGGCACCATCCTGTTATACCCCCGTACATGGTTATACGATAGTTCTGGACTTCCAATTCCGGGGATGCACCACTGTTCACTTCACTTGTGTAGCAAGGTCTCTAACTTCGCCCCAGAATTGTAGGTTATATCACCGTGATATCCCCAGGTTTTTGTTGCTGATATCCCCTTAGAAATCTTCTAGTCATCTAGTCCTTTCAAGCGACATTTATGATGCATTCCATATCCTTCAGTTGGTTTGAATATGGTTCCCGAGATGATAAAACCCTAAATGTCCCTACCATATTTGGGTGGTGATATACCACCATTTTGTTGCGATTCTTAGTCCCATCAAATCACTAGGCACTCATTAGGTATCAATCAAACCACCATATTTTCATGGTTCAAACCCATAGTTTACCCTCTGGTAAACTAACATAACTATGGAAAATCACCATTTTCAATGGGAAAATCCACTATAAATGGCCATTTTCAATAGCTATGTTAGTTTACCAGAGGGTAAAGCCCTGGATTTGCGTTATATTTGCGAAAAATTCCATCGATTCTCCAGTCATGGTGGAGAAACTCGATACAACCATCACCGGCTCCGGCCACAAACCCAGGTTTTATCATGGTGAAAACACACAAGTCGAGGAGATTTCGGATTCACCCAGCCATGACTATCCATGTGTTTTTTTCATGGGTTTAATAGCGATATCAATGTTTTTTTCATGGTATGGTGTCTTTATGGTTTAATAAGGTTTAATAATGTTTAATACCTATATCACCTATATCCAAGGTTTTTCGATGGTTTTTGATATCTATATCCAACATGGCCAGCCGCTTTTAAAGGCCGTTTCTCCTCTGCTTCCCATCCACTCATTCCCACCACGACGCACCGCACCGTGTGTGCAGTGGGTCCCAGGGTCACCGAAGCGCTATCGCCGGTGAGACCTCGGGACAATCGCCATGGGCCACCCACCGGGGAAGGGATGGTAAACATGGCATTGTTTAAAAACCCCCCAGTTATACATAGGTGAGAAATGTTATGATCCCATGAAAACTAGTTCGATATATCACTGATATCACCTTTTTGTATGTTTACCGGAGGGTAATAGATATTTCACCAACAAATGTTGACATTATTTCATATTAAATCCATCTATATATATAAATCCTATATTAGTGATGATATTAGTGATGAACCATCAACAATCCTATACCACCTACAAGGTGGTGCCCCCGCAGTGATGTGAATGGTGGTTTTAACCATCTTGAAAACTATGAGTTCGTCAATGGAAAGGATGACATCCCATATATGAAATGGAAACATGTTTGAAACCACCAACCAGGTGATGTTTGTTGGTTTATAATCCCCATGACAACTAGTTCGATATATCACCTGTAAACCATAGTGAAATGGGAGTTATTTGCACCAACTTAGCTAACTATGGGGCACCACCTTGTATAAACATATCACCTATTCATATGTGGGAAAGGTAAACATATATACCACCTATAAAAGCGTGAGTCATTGGGGTATAAAGTTTATGGTTTGTTGTTTTAGCCATGGTTGAATGATGGTTTACCCCCATCCATAGTTATAGCGGTTGATCGTGGGAATTGGCATTGAATGGGGTTTGATATATGATGTAATGGGATATCACATCCCCCTATTAAAATTAAACAACCCCATTCTATGGTCGCAGTGATATGTGTTTTGATCAACGATGGTGACTCGTTGCGATATGTTTTGAAGATTAGGATGGGAGTAGATCGGTCATAAGTGGTTGCTAATATCTGATAATTTATAATGGTACATCTTGTTATATATATTATATGGAATATCCCCACTGATGGGAAGAAATATGGGGTTTATGGATGAAATTGTAAATCTGGTTGGTGGTATACCTACCTCACTGAAAAATATGAGTCAGTTGGGATTATGAACTTCCTAATATATGGAAAAATAAAACATGTTCCAAGATCGACCTAGTTATGATGTACCCTCTGGTAATTTAACATAGCTATGGAAAATCACCATTTTTCATGGGAAAACTCACTATTTCTATGGCCATTTTCAATAGCAAACTGTTAGTTTACCAGAGGGTAAATCTACCATTCAACCGCCCAATTTTCAGATTTTAGGGCACCGAACACTCCGCGGAGCAGCCCGCGGCATCAACTGTGATACTTCCTTGGCTGCAGCTCACCTTGGCTGCGCGGATTTATGGATGGGAAATCCTGTACCTTGGATGGTTGAAACATGTTAAAACCCTATAAATATAAACCCTCTGGTAAATTAACACAGACCCTGGCAGTTGTCGGGGTTGGAAGACTAGTGAAACCAAAAAAAAATATGGTGATTTTCAGGGTCAAACTGTTAATTTACCAGGGGGTAAATCATGGGATAAACCACCTGTCAACCGGTGCAGAATTATTTCTTAACCATCCGCTGTATTCTTTATATATATATATTTATTTATGGCGATGTAGATTTTTGGGAGACTTTTCATCAGACAAGGGAATCAAACCAACAGAAATGGGGATCAATTCAAGTTAGGAAGTAATGAAGACAACCTATTAATCTAGGTGGGGTATATTAGTATATATATATATTATGGTTATTATACAACCTTATTAACTTATTGCAATGGTATATATATATATATATATATTAATGGGGTATTATAGTATATTAATCTACAACAACCTACAACTGAGTTATGATATTCTGGTTATTACCCACTTAAGATACCTGAGATGCACCTCCAAGCGAATCCAAATGGGAACGCCGGACATGGACCATGGATCATGGGGGAGTTTCCAAGCCACGTGGTTTTGATAGTTTGAAGGTGGGGCGGAGACCGGAGATTTGGTGATTTGAAGCACCCAAGAGGCTCCGATTCGCCAAGATCCTACCTGCAGGATTCTATCATATGGGTGTGTCTGAAAATAGTGTACCCCTAAACCCAATGGTTTTGCTGATCATTATCCCGTTTTTAAATGGCTATTTCATTGGGAATATACCCTATTTTCAGACAAACCCATATTGACGTTGGTGCTTCTTAATGTGGAAAGGCATGGTAAACCCAACTCCAGCATCCGCCAATTCTGGAGGATGAAAATACCACCCATTTCTGGTGATGGGGATGTGGATGATGGGTTTCAAACTCAATGATTTGCGGCTAAAATACACACGAATGCCAGAGTGAATTCTATGCTAAACCATGGAAAAAATGGGGCCAGAGTGTGCTAAACTACTGCCACCAAGAAATACCATACTAAAATTCCTACTGAATCCTATACTAAACCATCGAAATACACTACTACTGCCACCAGAGCATACTAAACTCTAAGGGGAATGGGAAAAAATGGGGGCCAATGAACACTTTTCCTCAAGCGTGGCCAACTTCGTGATGGAACATACAAAAAGCTATGGAAAATCACCATTTATAGTGACTTTTCCCATGAAAAATGGTGATTTTCCATAGTTTAGTGTATGTTTACCAGAGGGTACACTATTTTCAGACAAACCCATGTGTAACTGGTTGGTGGTATACCTACCCTTCTGAAAAATATGAGTTCGTCAATTGGGAAGGATTATCCCATATATTATGGAAAAATGAAAGCCATGTTCCAAACCACCAACCAGGTGAGGACTTGCGATAGTTGATTCACTATCATAGTTCCCATACACAAATTTCTCAATCATCGCAGGAATCGGGGTAGACCAAATGTCATACACCACAAGTGACCGTTATTGAAGATACCACATCAACGAGCCTTGATCCAAAACCATTCGGCACTTGGTGGCTCACTCCAGTAAGTGTCAAACAAAAACACCAGTATACAACAGTTATTTCATGACGATCACCCTACTTCCCCTATTGAATTGGCCACGATAATTAATGCATGTGCCATGGTCAAGTTAGATGGTATATTATATCGTTTACGGTCATCCATCCTACGCCATGGAAAACCTTAGAATTTGCACTTTTTGTGCATATAGATCCCTATGAAAATAGATTGATCACCGTCGCCAATCTGGTGAATGTCACCCAGTACCATTGGCAAATAGGATTTTCTGGGGAAAATGATAACTGGTTGGTGGTTGAGACCTACCCCTCTGAAACATATTAGCCAGTTCAAATGATGATATTCCCAACTGAATGGAAAGTCATAAAATTCATGTTCCAAAGCACCAACCAGATGTTCGGATCAACCATGGGAAAAATCCAAACATCCCATCCCCCTGGTACTAAACACCTGATACGAAACCAGAAAAAAAAACATCTCGTCCATGTCCGAAAGTCTGGTCGCCCTCATCTTCAAACCAGCCAGTGGATGTAACATGACGACCATAGGCTATGGGGAAAGTTTAATATGAACGCGGGGAACACGAATCCAAATGGGGTTGCAAATTGCGAGACAACTTCCAAAGTGGGCCCAAAGTGGCCTTGCGGCCTTGCGATTTTTGCGATGTCGGTCTTTCCGTCTTTCCCGGTGGTTTCATAGCTATTGACGCATCCTCATATAGCTTGATATTCGACCACCACATCATTCCAGTTTTTGCGATCATTCTCCGTAGAACGAAGCATTTTCTTCATGGTGACCTTGGTGGTTAAAACAATCTTCAATAGCTGATCAGAATTTCCCTAGTTGATCTTTACCCTCTGGTAATCAAACCTGGCAATGGAAAATCTTCTTTAAATGGAGGTTTCTAGGTGGGAAACACATCGAACTAAATGGTACATTTTCCAGCAAGCCATGTTTGCATACTGGAGGCTAATTCCCATTCATATCCTCATTCTTCTTAGGTAAGTCTCAATTAATCCCCATAAAATCCCATTAAAATCCATTAAGCCTCCATTTATCCCATGAAATCCCATGATTAATCACTATGAATGGATATTAACCATTTCTTTCCCCTTAAAAGTTCCCATGGATCCGAGAAAAGTTCGCTTTTTGAGCCCCCAACGGACATGGTCCCAGCGTAGCGAGCCGCAAGGTCCTGCGGCGAGAAAACGCCGCCAACGAGTGTTCGGGGATTTTCCAAGAAAATTCGTCTCAATATTCAATGGATTGGGTTAAGGGAAAATCTACAGGAAACCATGGTTTTAACCATCAAATATAGTGGTTTCCTGTAAATTTTCCCATCATCCAATTCTATGAAATATGAAATATATATCATATATATATATAAAATATCATATATAATATTATACTACATTATAATATAATATATTAAAAGACATGGAGTATATTAATTGGTCTATAATCAATCCATGTCAAAAAAATCTATTGACCAACAAAAAGAGTCCTCTGTGAAAAGCACAAGTCGTCCGTCAATAAAACACACACATATATATAAATATATCAACCATTGATCATGGAACATTCATGAGAATTTCATGGAATATGACTGGAATATCAACCACTAATAGTCACTAATACCCTCGGGTAAACTAACATAGCTATTATAGTTTTTATTTAAACACCATAGAAAATTATGGTGGTTTAACCACTAGAAATGGTGATGTAACCTCTGGTAATTTGTCACATAGCTATGGAACATGGTCCATTTAGTTCGTTGATTTACCTATGCAAAGTGGTGATTTTCAATGGATATGTATGGAAAATCACCATTTTTAATGGGTAAATCCACTATAAATCACCATTTTCCATAGTTTTTCCAAGTCATGACCAGACACTTAGGGTTGAACCCCATGGTGACGACCGGGGATCCACCATGACTCAGGAAGCCAATGACTGGAAGGCACCCCCAGTTGTTTTTATTGCAGCTTCGTCTTAAATGTTTCACTTCATCCAGACCAACAAAAACCACCAAACCACCACATATATGTATCAAATATGTATCAAATATGTATCAAATATGTATCGAATATGTATCAAATATATAGATCATATATATCAAAGACCACAGCCACCTCGTTCGCCAAGTGATGACCAACTTGACGCAGTTGTTTGGGGGGTCCATTCATGGACCCGAGGGATTGGATGGCGAATAGGATATCGGATAGCAGTTCTGCTCAATTTCTGCCTCAAGCATGGCCAATCCCTTCCCGAATACGAAATACCACCCAAAATGATTACTGTAGTCCCCTAAAATGAATAGATCCAATTCTAAACCATGATTTGGTCTGGGGGGTATTTGATATTATCGGAAAGGGTTTGCTCTACATTTCCTTTCCAGAATCACAACCTTTAGCTACGGGGCCACTGGTTGTGGGTCCCAAACGGAACCCACAAGTTCTTCACGACCCCTAACGGAATAGTCTTGCCTGGGATGTTCAGCAACCGGATTTCATGGTTGTTTGGTAAACATTGTGTGGTATTATCATGATCAATCTTGTCCTGAAGACCATGAATATATTTTAGCTGATGAGCATACATACCCTCTGGTAAACTAACATAACTATGGAAAATCACCATTGAAATGGGTAAATCCACTATAAATGGACCATGTTCCACAGCTATGTGACAAATTACCAGAGGGTATCCTCCAAAACCTCTCGTGTGGGCATGATACCAACTAAATCTACCCATCTAACGTGGACCAGGTACTTGGGGGCGCAGTTCCACTTCAATGGATGTGGCTTTTTTTTTCACCATAGTTTTTAGGGGCCCCATATCCCAACTTATGAAAATCATGGCCATAGTTACGGCCATGAACGTCCCCTCAACTGCACCCACAAGGAGGTTGTACATCGCATTCTATTCAATTTACATCCTATCAAATCCCATTAAACCACCATGTTTGTATGTTATCCAATGAATGGTGGTTTCCGAAAATAGGGGCACCCCTAGTTTTCATCCATTTGATTTTCGGATTTTCCATTATAAACCATCCACAATGGGGATCCTCGATTTATGGAAACCCCCATATAAGTTGGTAAGTTCAATAACTATGGTTTATAATACTTACAACATCTTATACCCTCTGGTAAACTAACATAGCTATGGAAAATGGCCCATTTATAGATGGTTTACCTATTCAAAATGGTGATTTTCTATAGCCATGTTAAATTACCAGAGGGTAACTATAGTTTATGGGGATTATAAATGATGGGAAACCTCCAAAATTTCTATGAACTGAAACCCATCAATGACATGCCCGCTGACTCCGGGTTCCCCAGCAGAGCACTGCTTGGTTTCGGTGCCGGCTTCGGCCATCCGCGCTGCCGGGTTTACCTGGCCCCCAAAAGAGTAGCTTGGTGATTTAATCCATAAACATAGTGATTTAGATGGATTTATAGTTGACGCATGAGAAGTAAGTTGGTTTAGTTAGCTTATCTGTTGGGTTTAAAACATACATCGAACTACTTAGGGTGAAACTGTGAGACTATCATCTGCTGAGGAATTGCCCAGAGATACATTCAGAGTTACCCTGTTTCGGTGACCGGAAGATGATTTTGCTGGTCGGTTTGTGGCCCTATAGATTTTTTTACCTGTCAAGACATGTAGACTTGGATTGGATGTACCTTTAGCCATCAGAATTTCAGCGAAACATAACGGCAGACACGAGCTTGGCAAGTCATTTCGATATCAAATGTAGTAACATGATGTAATATGCTTATATCAATATAGTAACCCTGAAAACGATAGAACCCTAATTCACACCACTATTTTAGTAGGATTTAACTGTTCTATCTTTATGTTGTTTTTCTATCGTATCTCATCCTGGCAGCTGGCCCATTTATCCACACTTATCCACAATTATCCCCATTGATGTTCCAGTAACTGCAAAAACATATATCCCATTATATGTAACATTTAAGTATATTAAGTGATTGTTAATACTCATTAAGATCCATTTAATGGATTCATAATATACCATTAATATGAAGTAATTATGAATCTCCAATTCACAAAACTTGTTGTTTCGAAGAATCCTTGGTGAACTCCCAAGTTTTGAAGAGCCACAAATCATACGAAAAATCTTTGGTATTCCACCAGCAAAAACCACATTTGCTGGTTATACTTATTTTTTGCAAAAAACTCAAGGATTAGTTTCTAGCCATCCAGTTGGCTTCGGGGATGATTTTTGTTGCTTAAACAAGGTGAAACCCAGCAGTTTTGCTGTGCCCCGCACCGTGTGGCTGGTGCTTCCAACGGTCACCGATGCACTGGCCGAGGTGAGGCCTGGGCTCAGCTGGTGTATTAATGTTCATTAATAGTCATTAATGGTCGATAATGTTTGTGGTAGATAAACCCCATTAACTATAGATTATAGATATATCTTAAGAATCTTGGTTGGTGGCTTTAACCATCTTGAAAAATATGAGTTCGTCAATGGGAAGGACTATCCTATATATTATGGAAAATAAATGTTCATTGACAGTCATTAATAGTGGTTGATAAAGTTGATACATGTTCTGGTTTAAGCCACTTTCATAGCAAAATCTATAGATTCTAGAACATGTTATTTATGAGGATTTAATCCCATCCCATCGTTCCTAATAGTTATGGTTTATGATGGTTTAATGTGGGTAAAACTGTCATAAACCAGCCATTTGGGAATGGTAAACATACCACCTATTTATGGTGATTTGGGGGATGATTTCTTATTTATTATTGTTTTACCCCACATTATATTCTGGTATATTCTGGTGATATAACGAACTGGTTCATGGGGATTATAAACCAACAAACAATACTTTCGCAGATACTTGTGGTAAATACCCTTCACCAAATTGTTTGATTATGGTTTTCCCAAGTAATATTCCCCTCATTGTTGCGATTCACAATCCCATCAAATCTTATTGTTCATTTATCTCAATCAAACACCATATTTTGATGCTGGAAAAAACTACTTGAATGCTGCTTCCCCATTTCTGATGGTTCGGTTAAATGCTTATATCCGTCCAACGTTTCCGCAGAAATGTTGGTTATTATCATATCCCTAATATATTCCCATAGTTTTTGGTAGAATGCACCACATTCCTAGGTTTCCCCCGATACTTTATGCTGAATACTCTCTTGCAAACTAACATAGCTATTTTTTTTAAATAGGCACATAATCAAGTACTATGGTCTATGGCTTCCATAGCTATATTAGTTCATGGCCAATCTTAGATACCCTGCAAAACATGACCGATTCTTTGCTGGTGAACGTAGATAACCCCATACCAAAAGATTATTTTCAGATTAGTCAAACCACCCATCCAAGATTGCCCTAGATATCCCATTCATCCCCATGATTAATATCCCAGAACAATCCCGTTTTTGTTGATGGTTAAGTTCCCCTATTTCTTGTTGGTCCAGAAACATCTACCCGTCTTTCAGATTATCCCATTAACATCCATTACCCTCTGGTAATTTGTTACACAGCTATGGAAAATCACCATTTTAAATAGGTAAATCATTCATAAATGGTCCATTTTCCATAGCTATGTTAGTTTACTGCAGGGTAACATCCATTAAGATCCAGAAACATCTTAGATTGCCCCAGAATTACTGGAGGCTAGCCTTCACCACTAGGCCTTGTTGCCCCCAGTGGCTTTCGTTTCTGAGCTTCCTGGCAAGCCACTGCACAACTGCTATAGCTGGCAGACAAGCCACCTTTGATACAGGTCACCTGAAAGATGAACCGTTGGGAATGAACTGCTTCGATTAATATGACCTATTTTTACATCTACTATTAATACCATAATATATCATAATATATGATATCTATGTATATATATATATACACACTATATACCAGAATATACCATAGTGAATTATTGTAATGATGATCCATATGGGTTTGTATCTCAATGTTGATGAGTAATCACCATTATTTTTCGATTGTCAAATGTCAACACATCCTCCATGTTCGGAAACACCAGGTCTATGACAGATTCAGATATGGGGATGGGTCTTCAAAACCCATTCACGAAAATCTCATGAATCATGAATAGAAATCATGAAATATCCAGTTATCTCTCCAGTGACATCATTTCTGGTTGGTGGTTTACCTACCCCTGTGAAAAATGATGGAGTTCGTCGGTTGGGATGATGACATTCCCAACTGAAATTCATAATCCAGCCATGTTCCAAACCACTAACCAGAGGTATATCCCATCTGGTTGGTGGTTTTAACCATCTTGAAAAATATGAGTTCGTCAATGGGAAGGATGACATCCAATATATTATGGAAAATAAAAGCCATGTTCCAAACCACCAATCAGCCAGTTATCTCCCCTCTGAAATCATTTTTTTTGTAGGTCAATCCGATTATCCCCATAATATCACCGCATGGTCTGAGCTGAGCTTCGCAGCACTTTTGCTGGCGAAATATCATCTTGGTTATAGAAAGTTAGGAATCTCTCTGGTAATTTGACATAGCTATTGAACATCACCATCCTCAATCAGTACATATTGCGGTAGATCACCTGTAAATGGGCTATTTTCTACATGGTGGATCTTGGACACCCGTCAAAAAATCTCATTTTTCTGCTGGTGTATGGACTATTTTTACCAAGGTTGACCCAGTCGCTATGTTCGTTTCCCAGAAGGTATCCACATCTGCCGCCCCTTTTCCAAGTGATGCCGTAGCTAGGGTTTTGAAGGCTGTGAAACAGTGGCGAAGTCATCCCCCATCAACGGGCACACGCCACAGCCGAAATAGTTGGCCTATAATAACCTCGGCCTCATTTGCTATGAAAAGCCTCCCCTAGCCATGGTGGATGTTGGTATATCACCCGCAAGGGTGTCATCAACCATGGCAAGCTGGGAAATACCCAAACCTATGGAGGTCTATAGCTGGGAACATCAGCGAACTCAATATCGTAAATGGTTCCTTGTTTGACTACTGGGAGGTAATTCCCTGGTTGTACTTGGATATGTCGGGCGTGCCCTGATCGTATACCAACAAAAACCAAGTCTTGCTCAAATTGAATCCTCATGATTATCGTTTCTAATTTCTTAAACAACCAATATATCAAGATCATTTCTTGAGACTTATATTTTTAGTCTTTAAAACACAGTCATGATAATTTTTCCATATAAGTATGTTGACGGTTGATAATCCCCGAACTAATCATCAACCATCATCAAATCTATCCTCATCGTTCATGGTGAATTGCAACTTGAACCCCAAAAACATGATGATGAAACTTGGATTTGATAGTTCCAACATTAGTTTATAGGTGATACATCTATAGTTAATGGGCTTATTAGCCAACAAACAGATGAATTGTTCCCCCCCAAAACGTTCCAACCCAACTTTTCCCCAAGATTGGTGGATGGAATCCCGTTGCTGGGGATTCATAAGAACAGAAAACCTCAAACAAAGCCAGGATTAGCGCATGGAAATCCCCCTTAGATCTCTTTTAGATCACCATTTTTCATCGAAAAATCGCCATAACCGGGTGCCAGCATCGGGGCAAGCGCCACCCTACAGGGCCACCAAGTGGTGTTAACTAAGAATTTGATTGCGCGGTCGCGGTCATGCAGCCGCTCCTGGCAGCGCTTCATTGGGGATTACTCTCTGCTAAACTCATATAATTTGGGAAAATCAAATGAAAATCACAGTTCTGATAGGTAAATCATGTAAATTTCTATGGATATTTCTATGGCCATTCTGAAATAGGTATGTTAAACTACCAGAGGGCAACCACGATAACCACGATAACCATCGAAATTATCTCATGGGCTAAGGGGATAAAAAAATCCCGACCTTTGTCGAGTTTCGGGTCTGATGATCGGCAGAGGATCATACCAGTTTCATCATAACTAGCGCCACCATGCATACCCTCTGGTAAACTAACGTAACTATGGAAAATCACCATTTTCAATGGGTAACTCCACTATAAATGGCAATTTTCAATAGCTATGTTAAATTACCAGAGGGTAGTTATAACCCAGTTATAACTGGGAGACTTGCCGCTTAGAGACTTAGTGCACAGAAACTCACCAGGCGGAAAAGCAGTTACCAAGCAGTTACAAAGTGGGATGATCCAAGTCGAAATACAGGGATTCATGGGGACATGGAATAGGAAGACTGGTGGTGCATCATGGGATTCGCAAAAAAGGCGACATACCATGGTGAGAACGGGGACATACCACTGTGGTTATTTTGCTTGTCTCATCCAGCAACCTGAAAATAGAGAACAAAATTAGGCCATTTGGGGATGACTTCCCTGATCATTCCAGTGACATCACGACGTGAGGTCATTATATAATCATCCTGAGGATCATCCTGATATGTTCCACTACATTCCATTAATACTCATACTTCATAAATATCTCATTCTATCTTGGTATATCCTGGTTTATCCCGGTGATATCACCAGTTAACTCCACATAATTGTGGGCTCAAGGCCACAATGAATGGACAGTACATGGTTTATGCCCCAGCGTCATCCATAGTCCATATAGCTGGTGATATTTCATGATATTTCTATAATAAGCTGGCATATATTTCCATTTAAATGAGTCTATTTTTTTTTTTTGGCATACTTAGGCAGGCCAGAGGTGATTTTTATGGATGTAAACCATGGTGGATCATGAACCCCCGTGTTTGTTGGGATATCGCCCTATAACTATGGTGAAGCTTGTCACTTCTTCAACTGGAACTGCACTTCCAGTCGTATCTCGTCCGTCAGTACTTACAGTGGTTGATCATGGGAATATATCAATGGCCATTCCAGGATCCGATTGATTGGAGGTACCTACCATATATAAGGCCTTTGTTTAAGGCCTATGTAAGTGAATATCCCCACAAAATATGGCCTGAAATATGGTACAGTACCTCCATCTGTTGGATCCTGGAATTCCCATTGATAGTGGGATTCCATGGGAATTCAATGGAGAATCCCACACCCCGTTCAACAAAACAACACCTCTCCATGGTCCCAAATATATCTGGTTGGTGGTTGACCTACCCCTCTGAAAAATCATGGATTTCGTAAGTTGGGATGATGACATTCCCAATATATATATATATATGTATGGAAAAATAAAAAATGTTCCAAACCACCAACCAGATATGATTTGATCCTCTTCTAATCTATGATTGATATTGGGGGTGTTTTATATGAACGGGGCAAGGGATTGTTCTACTATCGTACCCCAAATAATTCTTTCCATCCATCATAAATCAGATAAATCAGTGGCCAAATCCAGGAACCTCCAATTTAAATTGGAGGTACCTAGTCACTAAGTCTATTTTGAGGGCTATGGAAGGTGATATACCTCAAATTATGGTGTTTTATATGACTTAAGTTTTATATGACAAAGAGTACTTCAAATGGATCGGTAGAAATCAATGGCCATATCACCTACCTCCTTCGGACCTTTCTTCGTCACAGCCGGAAAGGCGGAAGGGCTGAGAAAATAGAGCTGGGAGCTGGTCCACCATGGTCAAATCTCTCCCCATTTACAGCAGATGAGTATTGAAATGTATAAGATCAGGGCACAAAAATCATCAAAAATCCAGTTGCTTTTCACCAAAATTTTGAATCTTAAATGCGCCATCACTGGTTGTGATTTTGCACCGCCAGAAATCCCTTCCCGTTGGGTTTCCGTAGCGACCATGATTCTGAACCATTTCTTTCGGTTAGAGAAAGCATATGTTTGCAGTATCCCCATTTACAGCAGAAGATTGGCCAGTTTTTCGTAGAAGAAAACAGGATAAATCAGAAATGATGATCAAAGTTCCATTTATGGCTTTTCATCTGCATTCATGTGGGATTTTTCAGCTCTGGTCATTTCTGGCCCCTTGGGTTTTTCCAAACAGCGTAAAAAACCAACATCTGCCGCACCGCTGCCTGTCGCGGCCTAGGTGGACAAATAGTTCATCGTCAAAAGCCTGGCGCATTTGTCTCATGGCATGGGGGCCGCGCAGCGCGCGCAGCCAGGAATCGGTTATAGTCATTTATGAAATTTGGTGGTTTAATGGGATTCCATGGGATTTGATGGGATGTAATGAATGAATAAAACTTTTGTCAATGTCTTAGATGGGCAAACACATGTTGTATTAACTTGTTTCCGTTAGTCATGATATATCTCCCAAAAACAGCAAGATATTTTTTTTGGTGGGGAAAGGCCAGCTTGACTTTCATGGATAAAATCATGATGGTATAGAACAGCTACTAACCATGGTTACTCACAAGCTAAGTTACTAACTATGTTTTCTAACCCCCACAAGGTGGTGCCCCCCCAGTGATGTTTGTTGGTTTATAAACCATAGTAAGTAGTTCGATATATCTACCATAAACCATAGTGTTCAATTGGAGCTATGAACGCACCAACTTAGCATTTTCACAGCTCACGAACGGGGCACCACCTTGCATGTTTGTTGGGATATGCCCCAAGTTACCACGGTGAACTATCTCCAGGAACCGTGAAGCGTACAAATCTCCAGCTCCCTGCGCCCTCAGCTTGGGGACTTTTCGTTCAAACCTTGGTACCTTAAATGATCTGACCTGGACGGGTGCCAACTAAGTAGCTGTAAGCCATTGATGGGAGCCACTCAAGGTTCATCCACCATGGTATCCGTAAACAATTCACCTCTGACCTGCCCAAGGATGCTATCGGATGTAAAACATGAGGAACTCGTCATTGCCGTCGCCACTCAATGGGCGACACACGCTGATTTCGTCATAGCCATCATTGGTGTTGACGGTCCGCGTAGGTATTTAAAATCCATCTTGTGCTGCGGGTTTTGCGCCCTTAAACGTATTTGTCAATTGTGATCATGATGACAAGTAGTATATCTACTAGTTCCCCCAAAAATAGATAATTCAGTATATAAAATATCAAGTTTGATAATATCAAAATGCCAAACAAGCAGTATATCTACAAGTTCCATGCTAAACAAATCTTTATCTTATCACTATTTTAGTAGGATTCTACTGTTTGGCATCAGCAATTCAAGGTTACTATGAATCCAGGACAGTTCCTATAAGCGATCATCGTGTTGAGCTTTCAATCCTGAAATCGTGGGGCGGCTAATCAGATTAATCCTTTGGTAAACTAACATAGCTATTGAAAATCACCATTTTAATAGGTAAAACGTCTATAAATGGTCCATTTTCCATAGCTATGTTAAATTGCCAGAGGGTAATCCTTTGGTTGATTGTAAAAAGTGCTTCAACCCATCCCAAGCTATTTCATCTATTTCTATTACTGATCGTCATATAGACCCTATAAATCCCAGTGAAATTGGACTTAACTTAGCGTGAACAGCTCACGAACGGGGCACTCTGTACAGCTCACTTATGGCCTCTTAATCCCAACCAGCCGCGCTGTTGATGGTCAACGCCTATGTTATATCACCATTATTTCCCATAGGATTTGAGTGATATATATATCTATATATATATATATCCTATATAGATATTGTTACCAAAATTTGAATCTTATATTGATATCATATCCAACTTTTCATTGCTATAATGGGATCCAGCATTGTCCTTGTTGATGGCATCAATGGATCATGGCTGAAAAACCGGCCCATTGTCCTAGTGAGGTCGGCAGGTGGCCCCATGGCGGCGACTTGCCTGGCCAACTTGCTGGGCAGTTCCTTGTACAAGGCCGCTCCGCCGGTGTTGTCGCTCTGCCGGGCCACCGCCTCAGGCGTGAAACACATCGGAAACACCTGGGAAAACTACGGGGAAAACTATGGGAAAATATGGGAACAACGATGTTTTTTTTTAATGGAAATATAATGGGAAATTCATCATGGTTATATTTGGTGCTACATTTTTTTTGGATGAAAAAAAACAGCCGAAAATCAAGTGTTTAGCAGAAAACACGGGAATTTCAGCGGGAAAAGTGGATTGGTAAGCAGTAAAATCAGTGTTCAGTAAGGCTTTTCCAACACCTGAATTGGATCTTAAGCCGCCAAAATGGGATGTTAGTAAAGATGTGATGTTACCCTCTGGTAAACATACAAAAAGCTATTGAAAATGGCCATTTATAGTGAGTTTTCCCAGTGAATCACCACACTTTTGTTAGTTTACCAGAGGGTAACCAACAGAAGAATGTTTGAACAGTGGAGGTGTCACATCACTGTTCTGTTTGATCGTCCTGGCAAGGTCTTTCTGCAAAGGAAATTGGGGCCTGGAGAAAGAAAGTAGCATTGAAACCCAATCCCAACAAATGGCAATTTTAATGGGACCATACTTAATTTTACCGTCAACATTTTGGGGTATCCTTATTTTCGAACCCGCTCCATGACTGGATTGCTTTCTATTGCTTTTCAGATGAAAGCTTAAATGCAAGAAAACATTTTATGGGCATGCCATAGTCTTGAAGCACTTCTTAATGTTCATGTCATATTTTGAGTTTCACCATGTTTCACCTCGCACAGATTACACCACACATATTCCCCCCACTCATTTCAGCCATGCTGGCCATGTCAAGATCTGCCACTCTTCGCTAGTGTCAAATTGAGGGTTTCACCCAAAGGTCCCAGATTTTTTTCGCTATAAATCACCGGCTTCTAACTATTCTACGGCCATATGTCCTCGAGAAAAAACCATGCTTTATCTTAGTGTTGCGTTGCGGACCCCGCAGGTGGTACTAGCTTTTTTTTTCCGGCTTAGAATCCCCATAACCCGAGATATAACACCCATAATATCATAAAACTCTGTGAAATTGGACTTATTTGCACCAAATTGGCGATTGCGAACTGGAGTTAGTGGGAATCTAAACTTTTGGCCTTGATTTCCACGACGTCAATGTAAGGATCTGCTCTCCGGCAATCAAACATCAGGGTTTTCATTCGAAAATAAAAAAAGTCGTTACTACAAAAGTTGGATCAACAAAGAAAGTCGAACTTATTGCTAGTTATATATACCCTCTGGTAAATTAACATAGACCCTGGCAGATAGGGGTTGGAAGACTAGTTTCCATTAAAAATGGGTGATTTTCAGGATCTATGTTTGTTTACCAGAGGGTAATATTTGCCCTGTAGCTTCTTGACCATCTTCTTTTTCCTTCACATTCCGATGATGTCTGAGACATAGCTCCTTGGTACACCACCTTTTTTATTTCTGGGTGTATTTACAAGGTGGTGCCCCAGGTCGTTAGCTAAATTAGTTTATAAGTCCAAGAACTATGGTTTATAGGTGATACATTTATCTGGGTAAATTATAATATTTCACTAACCTGTATTGTTGGGCCATTTGGGGATGATTTCCCGCAATCTAACCATGATTCCAGGGCTCGGTCACAGTGAGGTCGTGATCAAATTTACCCAGATCTATATAGTTAAATTAGTTTATAAGTCCAATAGTCCAATAACGTTTATAGGTGATACATCTATAGTTAATGGGCGAAGCTAAACCAACTTATAGCGGGTGGGGCACCACCTTGTAAGGGCCTCCAACGTTCATTAACCCAGGTGATCCCATGGAGATTTCTCCCCAAGAAACCATGGAGATTTTGATCTTTGGGATGGAATGAGTGTACTACCGGTGGTGCCTCAAATCGCTAGCTAAGTTGGTGCAAATAACCCCCATTTCACTAGGGTTTATGGTATATATATATATATATCTACTAATGGGGTGATAAACCAACATTGACATCACTGGAGGGGCACAAGCATCCCAGGATCATAGGATTTCGTCCCAGTGGCAGCTCGTTTTCGGTCCTCATCCTGTTGGAAGGTCCACTCATCCAAGGCGTCCTCAGTAACGTGGGTTCTGATGGATTTGTCATCCAAATTTGATGATCATGTGATAGGTCTGGCTGATCATAAGTGACAAATCTGAAATAAGGCCAACTACCCTCTGGTTATGTCAAAATAGATATTGAAAATGACCATTCATAGTGGATTTTCCCATTAAAAATGGTGATTTTCAATAGCTATGTTAAATTACCAGAGGGTATTGCTTTTTTTGGTTCTAAGCATCCAGTGACGATAGGTCATATGTTTTTTGTGGGATAATGGTGATATTTCATGAGATTATAAACTCATAGAATGGGTTGATACGAATGGAATATCCCCCATTCAGAAATTATATGAACACCACCATTAATATAAACATGTTTTTTTTGCTTGGGGTGAAAAAACGTATGTGACTGGGACCATAGAATAGGGGTGTTACTGATATGAACAGGGGAAGGGCATTACATTTTTTATATCTCTAGATGCATCTCTAGATTAAGATTGTCTATATCACCTAGATCATAACTGCTTGGTGGTTTTAACCATCTTGAAAAATATGAAAGTCAATGGGAAGGATGACATCCCATATATGAAATGGAAAATAAAAGCCATGTTTGAAACCACCAACCAGATAATTACAATCATCATTAACCATCATTATCCCATGATTATCCCATTATTTGGACAATCAACACCATCATTTCATATGACTAGAGGATGGGATTAGATCCAAATATCTGGATATGTCATAACTGGTTGGTGGGGGCGACCTACCCCTCTGAAAAATCATGGATTTCGTCAGTTGGGATGATGACATTCCCAATATATGGAAAAATGTTCCAACCACCAACCAGTAATGTTTTTCAATCTCGTATGCCTAAAAGATGCCTTTCAAAATTGACATGTTTTACTGGTTGCTGGTGCAATAACATCTTGAAAAATATGAGTTCGTCAATGGGAAGGGTTATCCCATGGAAAAATAAAAAAATGTTCCAAACCACCAATCAGTAGTTATTTCCTAACCTGAAATGTTGGGCTTTGGGAGAATTCCCTGACTCCTACCTATGATCCCAGGATATATCAGGGTTCGGTCACGACGGCTTCGGTCACTTTTATTTCATTGCCAATCAGCCAGAGGGCCCCTGCAGAAAATGACAGATTCTTAGCTGGTAAGTAGATAATCCCATTGATACTAAAAGACTATTTTGGATGAGTTGAACTACCCATCTAGGATTGACCTGTCGAAATATCACCCAGAAATATGGTGTTGCAATGTCTGGAATGGTTTCAACTTTTAAGCAAATTATCTCTCGTGGCAATGTGAAGGCTGAGAATGGAACCTTTAACTGTGGGAAAGCCATGAAAAATATGAATTCTTTTTTTGTAGATCGTTCTGTTGGATATGGTCCCAAGATGGAAATACCATATGTGTATGAGCTGGTAATTGATAGACGGATCATACGACCTATTGCAAGGATTTTTTCAAATATTCTGGGAAGAACTGGTAGTGGTTTGACCCAGTTACCCAGTTACCGGTAATCAAAGATGGCGGGAAAAATCCCACGATTTTACCAGCGAACTAAACCTCCATAAGTCATGGAACCATATGGAACCCATGATTTTCGGGGAGTTCCCAGTCATGTTTGATTGCCGAAGGGCAAGATCGTCACCCTGTTCACAGGGGAACAACAACCACATGTTCAGATTCGAATGGGGAACATGATTTCCTAAATCAGCAAATTTGGGAACACACTTTTTTTTCAAACAAATCAGTACCCTCTGGTAAACTAATATAGCTCTTGAACATGGCCATTTAGTTCATAGTTGATTTACCAACATAAAAATTCTGGTCTTCCATAGTTT